>PDWI01006590.1_pt1 | contig 26735 bp, 30 predicted proteins | sample 1430891 | NCBI WGS metagenome assembly PDWI01 (sample SAMN01162508, study PRJNA174530) | Oral metagenome, whole genome shotgun sequencing project. | biome: Marine environment; feature: Marine mammal; material: Swab sample of the gingival sulcus; isolation source: swab sample of gingival sulcus...
GCACTCGCTTCTGGGTCTGTCACGTTTATATCTAATTTGACAAATGTTTCTGGTAGTATCGTTTCATTGTATTTACTTTCCCAAGCCATATTACACCTCTATCAAACTAAACTTACAGTCTAACCACCCAACTACATTTCCACTTTCATCAAGTCTAAAAAGTCCAGCCTTTTTATCGCCTACGTACATAGTCCTTGTTTCATAATCACCTGTGGTTTGATTGAAAAATCTAACTTCGTTCACAAACTTACCACCATAAGCAATATTAAATAATTTAAGTATCATAGACCATTGTTCAGTACTCAAAAACTTCCATCCAACTTCAACTTTTGCTACATCATCACGAATTACTGAGCCTATCATTCTACCATCTGCATTTCTACCACTATCAACTATGGTTGATGTGCTTGCACTATATGATGCAGGCATTGGTATATCTACGCTGCCTATCTGTATTAGACTAGCCATATACTACACCTCCATCATATAAGCTTACTCCTCGTTCTTTTTGCCTTTTTTCAAACACAAAAGCAACATCCTCACCATCTATACTGATTCTTATTTCTTGGTTTTGATTCATACCACCTAAGGCACTTGTAACCGCAGCATAAACACCTCGACTGATACTCTCGACTATCTGGTCGTTGTTGGCTACTGCTGTTCTGTTACCTATAGCACCAACCATTTCAGCACCACTCTCTCTGGCTATAAACATCTGTCCTGCACTTGGATAACCACCGTTTGCATAAGCTGGCACTTGGACGTATTCAATTTGAAAACCTACTATTGTATCTATTAAATCCACTTGTGAAAAACCTATTACACCAGCGACTTTATTATAAGCTTTGAGTAAGGTATTAATTTTTAAAATAGTGTTATTAATCCCCCTAGTTATCTTACGGAGAACACCATTAACTATTGCTATCGCAATATTGGCAATACCGGTTAGTCCTGTAGCAATTAATCTTTTTTGGATAGTATTCCAATCACCAAACTTTTCTTTGCTTTTTTCTTTTAAAGCATCCCAAAACTTGTTTACACCTTCCTTTATAGAATCCCAAATCAATTTAATAAATTCCCAATCACCTTTTAGCACTTCTTTAAAGTTACTTAAATTTTTTACCATATATCCAAAAGCAGCAACTGTTATTGAGAATATTTTAAGGCTAACTTTAGTAACTATAGTTAATGCCTCTACTACTTTATCTACAAAAGGTTTTACATTTTTTTCATAAGTATCACTTAATGATGCAAATGAATTCTTAGAACCACCCAACCTTCTATTTAAATTTTTAACTTTTTCTCTTAACATATTTATAACTTTTAAAATAACTTCAAAAGCTTTTTTTATTTCACCTTTATTATTAATTATAGGCTTAAATAATATCTTTAAAATATCTCTAACTATCCGTAACGATACTGTTATTCTGTCTATTGTTGGCATTATTGTTATATATAACAAATCACTAAATATTTGGATGCCTTCATTCGATGCAAAGACACCTGCTATTTCTGAAATTGTTTCTACTAGACCAGTAATAACTTCAGTTATTTCTCCAAATGCTTCAAATTGACCTAGGAATTTTTTTTTAAGCTCTTCCTTGTTTTTGTCATAAAACTTCTTCCATAAATCAACTGTTATACCTTTAATAAACTTTAGAGTGTTTATAAATGCTTTTTTAACATTCTCTAAAGATTTTTTTAATCTTTCTAGTGTTTCCTCAATTTTTCTTTGTGCACTCTCATTTCCTTTTATATCAATAATAGGTCTAATAATTGGCTCAATAATAGGAATAATAGGCTCTACTATAGGTTGGATTTTCTCAATCGTTTCCCAACTAAACAGTTCAACCCCAATTTTATTAACTTTCTTCCACATTTCACTGAGGTCGATTTTACCAACTACTTTTTTTATTTTTTCCCAACCAATTTCTATTAAATCAGTCCAAGATTTAATCTCTTTATTTATCCCTAAAAATTCAGTCCATTTATCTACTAATTCATCTGCTTTCGATTTTGCAACATCAGCTAAAAAATCATATTCTGGTAATTTAAAATCAAAACCACCACCAAGTGCATCTGGTTTATTTTCACCAACTCCACCTGTTTTCTTATTTAAGATATTTAACTCATCAAAGCTAAATGTAGATTGTAATTTTTTAGCCGCTTTTGTAGCCTTGCTAAAATTCTCACTCATTCCTCCAACAGCTTTATTTCCATTTTTAATTCCAGTGTAATCAAACTCTGGCAACTTAAAGCCAACTAGAACACCAATTATATCTGCTATTCTTCGAGTAACTTTAACAACTGCTATTGCATAAGGTAAAACCTTATTTAATATTGGTATTAAAATATTACCAATAGACCTCGATAGTATTCTTACTTGAGAATGTAAAATCCTTAATTGGTTCGCTGGTGCTTCAAGTGTTCTCGCCATATCTCCGTGTGACCAATTTACTTGCTTCATTATTGCGATATATCTTAATTGCACTTTTTCGGCTTGCGTCATTTGAGTAAAGGCTTTTTTAATACCAAGTTCAGCCGCTTCAGCTTTCAGCCTTGCTTGCGATAAGTCATAGCCCCAACGTCTTAGAGGTTCAAGTTCACCAGATAGACCTGCTGTTAGTTTTTTCATTGAAGTATCAAAATCAGCATTCATAAGAGATGATAAATCATATCCTAGCTGAGTCATATTTTTACTAAGTAGTGCAGCTTTGTCACCAGCCAGACCAAACCCTTTAGCAATAGACATAAATACACCTTGATGTCTTATCCAGTCGCTACTGTCTATACCCATCACTTCTTCGACTTTTTGTGCATACCTTAAAGCTTCTTCTGTATATTCACCCATTGAAGCTTCAAACAAGTTTAAGTTTTCAACATACTCGTTGCTTGTTGTGATGAACTTCCCTAAACCAGATACCGTATGTTTAGCTGCAGCTGTAATTCCTTTAAACCTAAGCCACATACTACCTAGCCCTACACTTGAAAAACGGCTATTGTCGCCTATTTGATATGCTAATTTATTTAGTCTATTAAGATTTTTAGGTAACTTATTAGAAATATTACTTATAGCATTCAAGTTATTTGAAAGTGGTGCAACTTTAGCATTTAATTTTTCAATGTCTTTTATAAAATCATCAAGATTAATTTTGCTAAGGTCTTTAATTATTTTAGGAAACTCTTTTAAGGCATTTAATCCTTTTTTTGCCCCACTAATACCTTTAAGATTTTTTAAGGGCTCTAAGCTTTTAACTAGTTTTTCAATATTTGCTGTAGATATTGAATCTAGACTTTTGACCCCAGACCCGATTGTCTTAAGCTCGCTAGCTACATTCCCTCTAACTTTTACTTTTCCTAAATAATTTAAAGACTTGCCCAGTTGTTGCATACGATTAATAGATAATTCACTAACAACTCTGTCAAATTCTTTAAGTTCTCTCGATATTTTAGATAAACTGAAGTTTTTATTTGTAACTGTACTTAATTTATCTAAAGCCTTAGAAAGCGAATCTATGCCTTTAGATGCTTTTCCAGCACTAGAATGTATTTCTAGTTCCAGTCTTTCTATAGTTAATCCATTGTCCGACATATCTTCGCCTCCTTTTTTTTATTCTTCTTGATAGCCTGCTATAAAGGCTTCAAGTGTAGCCTTTTGTTTAGCCCAAATTTCTTCTTGTTTTCTTTTTTCTTCCCTTTTTGCTTCTTTTTCTGTTATAGGCAATGGTTTTGCTGGATAAGGTTTTGCTTCTTTAGACAACATAGGTGCAATGGCTTGAATCATATAAATACCATTTAACCAAGCACTGCGATTGTATTCTTGTTGTCTAATTTCTTGTTTTAGGTTGTAAGCTTCTCTATAATGTTTTGCCAAATAAACATTAGAATCCCAATACTGTTTTTCTGTCATCCCTATTGATAGATGAAAAGGAAATAACCTATCAAATAAATCACCTATAGTTTGTATTTTTTCTTGGGAAGATGAACTCTCTAGCTCATCTTCCAGCTCACGTTTCCCTTATCTTCTTTTGGCTCTTCCATTAATGTCTCTATTGTTGCCGCATAAAGTGTTATTAGCGAAGTTATAAACTCATTTTTATTGCTTATCTTCTTGTAAATTTCATCAATAATATCTTTTTTTATGTCTCTATGGTGTGCTAAAAATGCACCTTCCCATAAAATAGGTATCATCAAATTAGGTTTATCTGCTATCTCTGTTGATTTAAAACCCATAGCTTCAATTTCACCTGCTGTTCTTCTTGTGATTTCAAGTGTGTACTTTGTTCCCTCATAATTAAAAGTTATTTGATTTTTTTTCATTGAATTTGCCTCCTATTTTTATTCAAATGAACCACCTCACCATTTCTGATGAGATGGCATTAATTAACTTCTTTAATCAACTAATATTGGTTTAGATGTAGTTGCTATAGAAACTGTCATTTCAACAACACTTCCTGCATCTGCACCGTTTACATAAACTGATAATGTACCAGTAAACTTAAATTTACCTCTATCGCCAGTTGGGGTCATTGTTCCAACACTTTCTGTGTATCCTAACCAAATAGCGAATGTTTTTTCTTGTCCTTTGTAGGCATAGAGTTTTTCATAATCAGTCTTAGTGTAATTGGTTTTAAATTTAAAAGCTTCCATCTTCTCTCTACCCTCAACATACACATCTACTAAGTCAGATAATGTGCTTGCTTCTATTAGGTTTGGTTCGCCCCCTAAATCAGGTATATCCTTAATGTCAACTACCTTTTCCCATTCGTTCTCATTTTTTTGTTCCATTAGAAAACTGCCTAATGCTGTTCCTATCATAATATTTACCTCCTGTAAATAATCTTATCTTTTGAAACGATACCTCTGTATCTTGCTACAATTCTATAAATACTGTTGTCAAATAAGTTAGGAATAGGATTAGTAAAAACCCTTGTAAATCCAAGTTTATTAAACTCTCCATCTACTTTATTCCTTAACTTTTTGCACTCTAATTTCTTTCCACTTTGTTTATTACTATAAATATTGACTTTATACATTACTGTTACGTGGTTTTCAATGCCACTAGAATCGGATGTTCTTGTGTATACTGCATTATTTTCTTCCACGATAGATATACAAGGAAACTTAGCAGGTGTGTCTTGATACTCTGAAGTCATATTTACTTGTGGATATTCTTCTAATACCTTGTTTGATATAATGTCGAATAATTCATTTTCTATGTCTATCATCTAAACACATCCCTTGCTATCCCATCTATTCTATTAACAATATCCGTCATTGCATTTGCCATAGGCATTTTAGCTGGTGTACCTCTGGTTAAACGTAAATTATTTTTTTCTTTATCCTTTATTCCACCTTCGTAATATGCCCATACTTGTCTTTTGCCCATTCCTTTACCATAAGACCCAATTGTATAATCAAAGCCTTTTTCATAAATCTCACTATGCGGTGAAGTTCCTGCTGGTGTGTTATGAAATACTCCAGCACCAAACTCAACCCATACAGCATCTTCACCATCTGCAATAACTACTATTATGTCACCTTTTGTGCCAACTTTTACGTCAACTTGTGCATATTTAGGTCTGTCGTTAATAACATCATCAACCAGTGCTCCACTAAAGCCAATATCAGCTTGTACCTTTAACTCTTGTGCTACTAATTTCTCGAACTTATCAACTTTTTCTAAAAACTCTTTTTTGTATCGTTCTAGTTCTCTTTTTGCATCTTCTATGCCCTGTTTAGTTAGTGTTACTGTAATAGTTCTCTTGCCCATTTATCTAACCTTGCTCACAGCCACTAGAACGTTGTTTAAAGAGGTTCTAATTCCTTTTACTATGTAATCGTTAGGTGTTATAATATCTCCGTTTAAATCCTTTTTAAGACTGCCATCCGTCCTTAATTCTGGTACAGTGTCTATCCAAAGGATTGTTGTTGCTTTAATGTCATAATCATCTTTACTTAAGGCTATTACCTTGTCATAATCTTCTAATGTTCCAAATCTGTCATAAGTTCTTGAACCATCTGCTGGTGATATGTTTGCTCTAGCTTTTTTAGGATTATCAAAAATTTCTTCTTGCTCACCAGTTTTAAAGCCATCTTCATCAACGATTTGTTCAGTTCTTATAAAGTTTGAATAGTAAAAGGTTGTTTTGTTCTTTTCTAAACATCTCATCACATATACCCCACATTAGGCACAACAACACTTAGCATACTTTCAGGAACATCTCCGTTTTCATAACTTCTTGATATTCCGTTTTCACTATGTGCTGTTTGCCCCTCTGCTCCACGTTTGCCTAACATATAGGCTGCAATTTCGCATTGTAGTGTTGCATATTCGCTAGGTACAATCTCAATTGTTCTATCAAAAGGATAAGCACGTCTAATAATCTTCTTGCCAGCTAGTAAGAGATAGGCTTTTAATGTTGTATCTGGTGTACTATCATCTACCATTGTTTTTAAAAGTGTTAATTTTTCACTCTCTGTCATAAAGCCTACCTCCTCTTTAGCTTATATATTAAGACTTAGTTATTTTTACTGCCTTAGCACCATTTGTAAAAGCTGCAATATAGTATTTTCTTGAATAAATGCTATTTTTTCTAATATTTGAGTCTCTTTCTTGCTCAACTTCTGTGCCTTTTTTGTTGAAAAGTGTTACCGCTTCTTTAGTTGCTACAATAACTTGACCCTCGTCCGCATCTTTCTTAGTGTAAACATTTACACCTGCTACGGTTCCGATATATCCAGTCCTTGCAAATGCTTCAACGTATTTTAAATCATCTTTAAGTGCTTTCCTAAGAATTGCCTTGTCTTTAGGATGAACAAATGCAAATACTTCTGTTTCTTCAAGGTCTTCTGCATCTAACAAGGCTGTTGCATCTACAAAGGCATCAAAATTGAATGTTGTAGTAGTAACTTCTAGTGTTGCTTTCTTAAACTCTGTAAATATATCTGCATTTTCTGTGTTAAACATATCAGTTCCCATATGTCTCATACCAGTAGGCACTAGCATAGGGTCTGTCATTGCTTGCTCGTCAAAATATTCAAATCTGTTTTGTGCTAGTGCGATTTCATACTCTTTTTGAGTTAATGTAACTTCGATTGATTGAGTGTTACCTTCACCTAATCCAAGTTTTTGTGTTGCATTTGTAGCGCCATAAACATTGATTTTACGTTTCATACCAGCTGTTCCAACTAGGGAATTATCAACTGTACAGAATCTTGCTAAGTCTAAATGTGAATTAAATTGGTCTTCTATCTCGTTTGATAGATAAAAATTATCATATACTTGATTTGCCATATTTCTTACTCCTTATTTTTCGTATAATTGTTTGTATTCTTCTGGGTTTTCCTTTGAAAATTGAAGCCTCTGCTCTGGTGCCATTGCTCTAAGCCTTTCTAAGGTCATAACCTTTGAACCAACACCTACTTTTGGCTTAGGTGTTCCATTTATAAGGTCTGATTTTACTTTCTTTTCCAAGCCGTCAATAAATGCTTTCTGATTTTCAATCACCTTTTCCATGTCACCATCTACTAAGGCATTTGCTGTGTCATTTGCAAGCTCTTCATCATAGCCTAGTCCTAAGAACTTAGCTTTTTGCTCTGCCACTTTCTTTTCCTTTAGTAGTGCTTGGTACTCTCTTTCTAGTTTTTCTTGCTTTTCAATTCTTTCCAACTCTTTTTGTTCATCTTCTGTCATCTTCGCTTTGAGTTCTCTCTTTTTAGCTGCAAGTTCTGAGGCTGTCTTGTCAAAAACTTCTTTCTTTACATACCCTGTAAAGTCTTGTTCAAGAACTTCAATCTCAAGTTCCTCTAAAGCCTTTAGCTTTTCCTCTGCTGTCATTTCGTTATAACCATTAATCTTTGATACATCAATTTTCATTTCTTAGTTTCTCCTTGTCTTTTTAAAACTTCTGTGTTTATACTTCCATTGTGTTTTTTCTTGGTTCTCTCCAAGTTTTACGTCATTTAAGTCTTCTGTGACTGTTATATTTTGATTATTACTTTGCTGTTCTTTGTTAGCTTCGTAATATTCCATGCTCATGTTGTATGCCATTTCAGGGTCTGTGAACATTCCACTGTGGATAAATGCTAGTTGTGGGTGTATCTTGTCTTGTTGCAACATTGATACAAGTACTTGTGATTTGCTCTGTATTGCTTCATAGTTTCTACGTGTAAACTGCATATCTATGTTTTTAAGTAGCAGTTTAAAGCCTTTAGTTTCTTTGGACTCTCTAAGAATTGTTAAAACAATCTTGAGCATACGTTTTTCAGCACGTTTAAACTCATTCTCACTATCCTTAGCCCTTGCCTCTGCATCTGACCATCCATCTCTTAAAAGCACCGCTGCACCAGTATCACTCGTTGAACTTCCACCATTTCTGTTTGGCATACCGCATATAGTTAACACTTCGTTGTATATGTCATTTTTAAGTGTCTGTATCTGCGTTTGGTTAAGTTCTTTTGTGACTAAATCTATGTCAATCTTACCGCCGTTATCATTAGGTGGAACTAAGATAGCTCCAGCTTCTTTAAACTCCTCAAACTTCTCCATGTCAAGCTTGCAACCAACGAATTTCCAGTATGATTGAATAAATTGCTCTACTCCATCAAGTCTGTTACTTTCAATGTTGTTTATTGCATCTAGTAGTGGAACAACTATCTCAAAAGCACCTAGCCTAGACCCGTTAGCAGGATATTCAATTATTGGAATGTCTTTTAAATAAAATTCTTCATCTGAAATAATCTTGTCATCTTCGATTAAGAAATAATGATTTTTCGTATATACTGAATATGTAGTAACATTGGTGTCTTTATATGTTGAAAATGTACCTGCCATTACAGGTTCGTTCCCTATGCCGCTTGAGTAGACCACAAATGTATTTCTAGGGTCTAAAGTGTATATTTCAAAAGGTGCTTCATCTTCGCTTTGTGGCTTATCTGGTAATACACATCTGTAAGAAGTTCCACATATCATTTGCCATCTTACAAGTTCTTGGTCTTTACTTGCTTTATCCTCTGCAAACATAAACTCGTTTAAGGTTTCAATCCAATCTCCAATCTTGTCATCACCATTTCGCCTTACATATTGAATAGGTTCTCCGCATAAATAGCCAGTTTTGAAGCTAACTATCTCATTTGCTATGTTTACTACTATCTTGTTGCAAATATCTGGTCTGATTTTCTTTAGTCTTCTAAGAATTGGTTGCTTACCCTTGTAGTACTTATAGAGATAATCAGTATCAGAAGAATTTTTCCTATGTGTTTCCATAGCTTTTTTGAGAACTTCAATCACATTCTCTTTAGTTATTAAGTTTTCCTTACAATATATGACTTCTCTGCCATATAAAGGCTTTGAAGAACCTCCATTTTTGGAAGTATCTATCTGATTTCCCAATATCTCACCCTTTTTTTATTATTAAGCACTTAGCTTTAACTTGTAATCGTTTCCTATAAACTCTTTTATTTCTTGATAACTCCAACCTATATTTATTAAAGATGATACAAGCATTTCAAGTTGTTCTACTTCTTTTAATTCTTCGCTTGTTATATAATCTCTTAGGCTCTCTTTTGGTTTTATTCCGTATTCTTTTTTAAGTTCATTAAAGTTTTTCCCAAATATTTTTTTGTAAATCAGTTTTGTATAGTTAGGATACATAAACTTTTTGTGAGCACTGTCTACTATCTTCATTTTGATAGTATCTGTAAGGATATGCCTTATCATCTTTCCTTTTTCTCTTTCGATAGCCCACTGTTCACGCTCTTTGTGTATACGCTTAAGTTCACTTTCCATATAATTAAAGGCTTTGATATAGTCTTCTTTGAATTTAAAAGCCTTTTCTCCACTATATCCCATTACTAACATAACAAAGCCGTCTTTTGTAATGATATATTCAGGTTGCTTTTTATTTTGCTCATTAAGGTAATAGGACTGTCCATAGTTGGACTGTCTAAATTCATCACTACACTTTAATTCTCTTATATCTCTTAAAACGTGCTGATGTTGTTTCCCAAATACCTCTGCTACTTTTCTGCTTGTTGTTACAAGCTTCTCATCATTTCTTTTTCCAGTTATTTCTACTAACATACCAAATCTCCCTTCTAAATTTGATTTTTACATAAAAAAATGCACTATTACAGTTATACCAAGCCTAAAGCTCAGTTTGTGAATAAAAATTCACCTACAATAATGCACACATATACTTTATTTAGTTATTTAATTTAAGTTTACTCCCATATATTGATATTGTCAATATATTTTATTTGAAAAAATGTATATTTTTACCAAGGTCTTTGGAATACTTTTACCTCACTACCAGAAAGGCTCTGTGCAAACTCGGATAACATTGCCATTCCGTCTGGTACATCATCATGTTTATTCTTCCCAATCATAGTATATGAACATAAAAAGTTTATCATTCTTCCATAATCACTATTTTTCTTGTATAAAGTTCTATCTTTAAATAAACAATGCTCTTTTACCCAACTACTATTGACTATTATTTTAGTTTCTTTGTTCTGAGTAGTGTATTTTGTTGTAATGTGAGTGTTACCATTTCTCTCTTTTACCCCATCTCTAACCTTTTCTGCCACTCTTCCACCAGCGGAATTACTCTCAAACCTACAAGCCTGTATTTTATGCTTTACAAGTATATCTACAAGCCTTGTATCTACTATCTCTGGCAAGTTATTATCACAAATACAGTCTTCTATATAATAATCCTGCCCATACACATACACTGCTGGTAAAAAGGCATAATCGCTGCCTCTATCCTTTGTATCACATATTCCGATTATTGCATCTGGTTCTATATCTGGAAGCTCATAATAACGTCTTAGTTCATCCTCTGGATACACTAAGCCGTATCTCTCAATAGGTTCATTCATATATAAGGCTCTCCAGCTTACATCATCCATTATATCTCTTTGTTTGTGATAAAATTCAGTATTAAACCCCAAACCATAAGGATAATCAAAATTGCTCTCGTCATTTTCATCTACTGCTGGCATTACTATAAATTTAGCTCTATCACTATCACCATAAATCCCCTCTAACCTACCTATTACATCCCTAGTAGCCCATCTTGTTGCAATATGCAACTCTCCACAATGGTCACCAATCTTACGTTGCCTTAAGTCTGTTGTGTAGGTTTCCCATAGTTTTTCTAGTCTTTCGTTAGATAAGGCAACTTCTAAGCCACTTACAAGGTCATCACAGTACAAAAGCCTTTTTGCCCTATATAAACCTGCATTCCCAGTACCGATAGACGTAAATTCAAGTGTTTCAAACCTCTTTGACTTTCCTATGTCTATTCTACAATCCTTTGCATTGGTCTTTGCTATGTTAAGATGCGGAAATACTTCACCCCATAAATACTCACCACCATTGCCTTTTATTATCCTTAAACACTCATCATATACACCTCTAACAAAAGCATTTGAGTGTGAACCAGTAAGCATAGGTTCATCCGGATACTTACCTGCAAGCCAAGTTAAGAAGAATATTGCTAGGGTTGAGTTGTGTGTAGGTAGCATTGTTTCTCCTACTCTATATATTCCATCTTCCACTTGTATACAATTTCCTTGCACGGGTTCTATTCGTTCTATACTTTTAACATAAATAGTTTTTCTCCTAAGTGTTGATAAAACCATTTCTTTAGGTAAATTATCTGTATTACACAGTTTTTCTGGCATTGGAAGCATAAAGGCTTTATTATCTAACCCTTGCCTTAACATATCTTTGGTTTCTAATACTTCGTATTTGCCCCTGTGTCTGTTGTATACATACCATTCGTGGTTTTCGTGGCATTTTATTTTCTCGCCATTAGTAAACGTAACTTCACAATTTGCCTTGCCTTTAGGAAACACGTGTTCAACCATCTTGTACTTGCCATCTAAACCAATCACGTAATCACCAACAACTAAATCACCGTGTTTTTTCCAACCATTTTTAGTAAAAACAGGGCAATCATCTGCCACCAGCTTGCCGACTCCAGGTGGTGTACTTATACAAAGTAAATCTAACTTACCATCTGCAAGGGCTTGCAACTCATCTACCACAGATTTTAATTGCTTTCTCCTAGGAGCATAAAACTTACTTTTTGGTTCTCTCTCCCACTCCACAAATAACATATAGCTATCAAAATCTTCTGGAGCTAAAGCTAACAGAACCCTCTTATGCAACTGAAATACCTTTTTTATATCTTCTTCGCTTAAATTCTCGTCAAATATCGCTCTTTCACACTTTATTGATAGACTTTTTAGATATTTAACACCCAAATCAGTATCAGTCCTTATTGTTTCTTTGCTAATTAAATACAAATCCTCGTATGCTTGATAATTAAAACTCTCATTCTTTATTTTTTCGTATATTGTTTTTAGTAACTCTTGCATTTTTACCTCCTTTTTTCACATAAAAAAAGCATCACCACTAGAACATTTATTTGTTCTTGCGATAACGCACTTTCCTAATAATTTACATTATTTAATTTTTAACTTGCCGCTAACTTGCTAGGTTATACCACTTACTGCGGCTTATTCCCAGCTCCTCACAACACTCTCTAACAGTCATTAGACCCTCTTTTTGTTTTTTTAGAAAATTTTCAAAAACCAAGTTGTCGATTTTCTTGACAGGTCTACCATCTACTTTCTTACCATTAGCTCTCGCTATGGCTTTGCCCTCTCTAGTTCTTTCTACTATCATATCTCTCTCAAACTCTGCAAATGATAGCATTATGTTTCTTATAAGTCTCCCAGTAGGTGTGTTATCCATTACTCCCATATTGAGAACGTGTATAACCACTCCCTTTTCAATAAGACTCTCTATTAATTTTATACCATCACTTGCACTCCTTGCAAATCTATCTAACTTTGTAACGATAAGTTTATCTCCAGACTGTAATTCCTCTTTTAATTTATCAAACTCAGGTCTATTTACCTTCGTGCCAGTAAAAGCATCTGAATAGATTATCTCTGCTCCATTCGATTTTAACAACTCTTCTTGGGCTTCTAAGCTATTTCCGTTACTAGCTTGACCCTTTGTGCTCACTCTCGCATATCCGTATATCATAATACCCTCCTAAAACTTCGCTTTTTTATTCTACCTCATACCAATCTTCTTTTAGTTTTGTTTCCCTAGGCACTATCACTATTTTGTAGTCTAGTACCTTTAGCATTTCGTTTAAGACTCTGATACTTATATTGTCTTGGCGAAACCTTGCATTGATTACTGCCTTGCTTACTCCTAGCCTGTATGCTAACGTTACTTGTGTTACTTTTTGGGCTTTAAGTATTCCTTTTACTGCCTCTGCTGTCTTCATTTGTTACCTCCTTTTTGTTTATTGTAGCATAGATATTTCTTTTAGTCAAGATATATATTTCTTTTTTATTTTTTTGGGGAATTGGAGAGGTAACCACCGCCCAATCTTTAAATGCCCATATCCCCCTCCAGACCCTACACCACCAGAAATTCAGCACTAAAAAAGCCACCTTTTAAAGTGACTTTCAACCTTTGACTATCGCCCTTGTAGCTTTACTAGCTCAATCAACACCCCTATCGGCAACCATAAAATAAACAATATTATTAATAAAATATCAACTAAAATGTTATTGCTCATCAAAGTCCTTACAATCCTATACATCTTTACACCTCCTATATATATGATACTACTATCTAAACTACACTACAAGCTAGATATATCTATACTACTTTACACTTATAAAGATATATCTATACTACCTACTTATGTCACTGCATATAGTATAGATATATCTCTACTACTTACCATGTCTTTTTACTTTGGACTAAAAAGACACTTGAATCATATCATGTATTTTTTAATCTCTCTTTTAATCGCCTTGTTAAGCTCTACAAGACTTTTAAAGGCTCTATCTACAGTATCATCACCCTTAACAATTCTAATGCCATAAAATGCCACACCCTCAACTGTACTATCATATGTATAGTATCTATCGGCTTTGACTATAGCACCTAGTAGCCCTAAATTTTCGTTTATCTCTCGCCTTAGCTCCTGTATCTCTTTTAATTTCTCTTGCATTGCTTAGCCTCCTATATATCAAATTCAAAATAACTATCTATTTCTTCCGCAATTTCGCCAAATATCTCGCAAGTGTGCCCTTGACCTCCCCAATACCCTCTAATAGTACAATCGCTTGTATCTATCCAAATATTAGGACCCCCAAATGCCACCAGCAAGCGAACACCGCTTAATGTCTTATCTCTATTTAAAATATATTTTATATCTAAAACATCATATATATATTCGCTAAATGTTTCGCCGTTTTCTTCCTGTTCTTCTGTTTCATTTCCAATGTTGTTGTAAAGTTCTTTTAATGTATCTCTTACCGCTTCAACCTCTCTTTTAATCATTTCAATATCTTTCATCTTTATATGTTGGGGTATAATACATATGTTACATAATTGAATAAAAAAAAGAGACCAACTCTGATATAATAGATTTTGAGAAAATTCAAAAATAAAAGAGAGGTGCAGTTCGTATATAGACAGTTAAAAAAGTGGGATGGAACAGTAAGAAGTTTAGCACTCAAAAGCAGGCGTCCGCATAGTCACCCAGCAGCGCATACAAAAGAAGAACATAAGTTAATAAAAAGAATGCTAAAAAGAAATGGAACATACGGTTTAGCAGAAGTATATGTAAGATGCGTGAAAAAAGGCTATAAGAGGAGCTTTGGAAGCATGTGCAAGCAGATACGTAAGAAAGGGTATATAAAGCCCCCAAAAAGGCGAAAAAGTTATACTAGATACCAACATATGGATGGTGAATATTTAGGGCATAAAGTGCAGGTAGATATAAAATATGTTCCGATGGAGAGCATAAAGTTTATGAGCTTTGGAAAGAGATACTATCAGATAACGGCGATAGATGAATACAGTAGAAAAAGAGTGTTAAAAATAGTAGAAGAAAAGAGTACATATGAGACAGCAAAATTCTTAGAAGAGCTAGAAGAGCGAATGGGATTTAAGATAGATACTATACAAGTAGACAATGGATACGAGTTTGTAAATGATAAGGAAAAGACAGGAAAAAAGACAGCATTTGAAGAAGTGGCGATAAAAAAAGGATATAAGATAAGACGTACAAGAGTATACTCGCCATGGCAAAATGGCAAGGTAGAAAGAAGCCATAGAGAGGATGGTAAGATACTATATAATAGGGTGATATTTACAAGTAAAGAAGATTTAATAAAGAAGGTAGCAAAGCACGAGAGAAGATATAATAAGACAGCTAAGCGAGTGCTTAATTTTAAAAGTCCAAATGAAGTTGTAGAAGAGGCATTAAGGTCTGTTTGCTAGATATATTATAGATTTTAACTTTGTTTTGTAAAGGGTATACAAGTGGCAAAGCCACCCTTTACAAAACTTCATTTAAAATCTTAGATGAATTTAAGCAAACAATCTTTTTTGAAGAAAGTGTAACAAATGTTTGATTACTTAAGATGTACCTTTTTTGTTTTTTATTAGGTTTTCATTGATATGGAGGAAGTTATGAAAAAACTTAGACACACAAAATTGTTGAGCTTATTAATTATTTTGGTATTGGCACTGTCTGCATGCACACCACCACCTGCGCAGACTGAGAAAAAGACTGAGCCTGCAAAAAAAGAGGCAAAAAGTGAAGAGAGTAAAGCGGATAAAGCCGGCGACAAGATTAGTGCGGATGAACTTGTTGTAGGCTTTATTTATATTGGTCCAATAAATGACGGTGGTTATACTGAAACTCATGATAAAGGTCGTCAGGATATGGAAAAAGAGCTTGGAGTAAAGACAATTTACAAAGAAAGTGTTCCAGAAGATCAATCAGTAGAAACTGAGATAGTAAACCTTATTGACCAAGGAGCTACAGTAATCTTTGGTAACAGTTTTGGTTATATGGATTATATGGAAAATGTAGCTAAGAAGTTTCCAGATGTTAAGTTTTTCCACTGCTCAGGATATAAGATGGGCGATAACTTTGGTAACTACTTTGGAAAGATTTACCAAGCTAGATATTTAACTGGTATAGCAGCAGGTATGAGAACTAAGAGTAATAAGATAGGTTATGTTGCAGCCTTCCCTATTCCAGAGGTAGTAAGAGGAATCAATGCTTTCACCCAAGGCGTTAGAAGTGTTAACAAAGATGCACAGGTAGAAGTTGTTTGGACAAATACTTGGTATGACCCAGCTTTAGAGAAAGAGGCAGCAGTTGCCCTACTTGACAAAGGTGCAGACGTAATTGCACAGCACCAAGATAGTGCAGGGGCTCAACAAGCAGCAGAGGAAAGAGGAGTTTGGTCAGTAGGTTATGATACAGATATGTACAACTATGCACCAAAGGCGAATATTACTTCAGCAGTTTGGAACTGGGGAAAATATTACACTTATGCAGTTAAACAAATTTTAGATGGAAAATATAAGCCAGAAGCATGGTGGGGTGATATGTCAACAGGTATAGCGGATGTTGCTCCAATTAGTGAGAATGCAGCGGAAGGAACAAAGGAAGCTGTAGAAAAAGCAAGAAAAGAAATTATAGATGGAAAACTAGTAGTATTTAGTGGACCTATTAAAAATAATAAAGGTGAAGACGTGCTTAAAGATGGCGAGAGTCTTACAGATGAACAACTACTAAGCATGGACTGGTTTGTTGAAGGTGTAATTGGAACAGTTAAATAGGAAAAATTAAATATGGAACAATTAGTAAGTATGGCAAACATCACCAAAACTTTTGGTGATGTTGTTGCCAACGATAAAGTTAATTTAACAGTAAATAGTGGTGAGATTGTTGCCTTGCTCGGTGAAAACGGAGCGGGCAAGTCCACACTTATGAATATGCTATCTGGTTTTTATACACCTGATAGTGGTAAGATAAGTATCTGTGGTGAAGAGGTAAATATTAAGAATCCTAAGACTGCAATTAAACTCGGTGTAGGAATGATTTATCAGCACTTGCAATTAGTAGATAACCTAACTGCCTTAGAAAACATAATGCTAGGCATGGATTTAGGAATTTTTGCTAATCGCAAGAAGATGTATAAGGATATTAAAGAAAAGGCTGATGAATACGGATTGGAAGTAAATCTAAACGAAAAAATTTACAATATGAGTATAGGTGAAAAGCAGACAGTAGAGATACTTAAGGTGATTTATCACGGAGCCAAAATACTAATAATGGATGAGCCAACAGCGGTGCTTACTCCATTAGAGACCAAGAGACTTTTCAAAATAATGAGGAATTTGGTAGAGTCTGGTAAAGGCATTATCATTATTACACACAAGATGAATGAGGTAATGGAAATATCAGATAAGGTTACTGTTATGAGAGGTGGAAAGTATATTGACACTTTAAAAACTAGCGAGACAAATGCAAAAACCTTAACAAACCTTATGGTAGGAGAGAAGGTCAGCCTATCTATAGAAAGACCTATAGTAGAACGTGGTGAGAAGATACTTCGAGTTAAGAATCTTTGTGCTAAGAATGCTGACAATGTTGATGTCTTAAACGATATCAGCTTTGATATATATGAGGGGGAAGTTTTAGGAATTGCTGGAGTAAGTGGAAGCGGGCAAAAAGAGCTTTGCGAGGCACTTAGTGGACTTTATCCAATAGATAGTGGGAGAATAATATACGAGGGTGAGGATATAAAAAATCTTTCGCCTAAGGAAATAATTAAAAAAGGTATAAGTGTTTCTTTTGTGCCAGAGGACAGGCTTGGAATGGGTCTTGTTGCGAGTATGGATATGGTTGACAACTTTATGTTAAAGGACTATATGAACCAGAAATCAATTTTTTTAGATAGAACAGATTTAATCAAAAAATGTGAAGAAAAGGTTGAAGATTTGCAGATTAAGACTCCATCTATACACACGCCAGTTAAGACACTTTCAGGTGGAAACATACAAAAGGTCTTAATCGGTAGAGAGATAGATACTCACCCACACATTTTAATTACTGCTTACGTGGTTAGAGGACTGGATGTAAACTCAGCACACCTTATTTATGATTTGATCAATGAGCAGAAGAAAAAGGGTATAGGAATACTCTTTATAGGGGAAGATTTAGATGTTATCTTGCAATTTTGCGATAGGATTATCGTAATGTGCGACGGTGAAATAACTGGAGAGATGACTAATGACGAGGCTAGCAAAGAAGAAATCGGAAGAATGATGGCAGGTAGGTGATATTATGAGAATGGTACAAAGAACTAATATTTCAAAAAGAAAAGCCTTGATGATTCGTTTGACAGCAGTTTTATTAGCTATAGTTTCATCGGGAATTTTCCTAGCTGCTATGGGTCACAATCCATTTTTGGTTTACAAGGCGATGATACTTGGAGCCTTTGGAACAGCTTATAGATTACAGTCAACAATGGAGACGGCGATTCCTTTAATCATTACTTCAATAGGTATAATGATAGCCTTTAAAATGAAGTTTTGGAATATCGGAGCAGAGGGTCAAATCCTAATGGGAGCCTTTATAGCATCCTATTTTGCCTTGTATTTTTGGTACTTGCCAAAACTTGTTTTATTACCATTAATGTTTATTGGAGCCTTTGCAGGTGGTGGACTTTATGCCTTAATTGCAGGCTTATTAAAGGTTCACTTGGGTACGAATGAAACCATAGTAACTCTTATGCTTAACTACATAGCACTCAAGTGGATAACTCACTTGCAATATGGACCTTGGAAAGATCCTAACGGACATGGATTTCCACAGATAGCACAGTTTCCAGTTAGTGCAAGACTACCTAGCTTGTTTGGACTTCATATCGGTTGGGTAATAATGGTAGTCCTAGTAATAGTAACTACTATAGTTTTAAAGATGACTAAGATAGGATACAAGATAGAGGTAGTAGGTGAAAGCCAAAAAACTGCTCTTTATGCAGGTATGAATGTAAAGAAGATAATAACAGGGGCAGTTTTTGTTAGTGGAGGTATCTGTGGTTTAACAGGCATGATAGAGGCGAGTGCAATAAATGGTACACTCAGTGTTGGACTTTCCCAAGGATACGGCTTTACAGCCATTATTACAGCATGGCTTTCAGGTCTTAAAACTTCGGTAATAATACCGGTTGCAATACTTTTTAGTGCTATGATAAAAGGCTCTAGCTTTATACAGTCAGCCTTTTTAATTCCACAATCGGTAGCGGATATAATACAGGCATTAATACTATTTTTTGTAATTGGCTGTGAATTTTTTGTAAGATACAGATTGGTAAGAAATAATAGGGAGGTAGCATAATGGAATCGTTTTTAATTGCAGCAGTTATTGCTTCGACTTCTTTATTGTTTGCGACACTCGGTGAGATAATCACAGAAAAAGCAGGGATGCTAAACTTAGGTGTCGAGGGTATGATGTTACTGGGTGCTACAGCAGGTTTCATAGGTGGTTATGAGAGTGGCAATCCTTACGTGGCTATACTTTTAGCAATAGTTTTTGGCGGACTTGGCGGACTTATTTATGGATTTTTAACTATCAGTTTAAGGTCTAATCAAGTAGTTAGTGGTCTTGCACTTACAATCTTTGGAACAGGTGCATCTAGCTTTTTTGGTTCTAGCTACACTGGGCTTAAAATGAGTGATGAAATTATCAATTTTTTTGCACCAAAGGCTATTCCAGTTCTTTCAAAGATACCATTACTCGGAAATGTATTTTTTAATCAGAGTGTATTTGTTTACTTAGCTTATCTATCAGCAATACTTATGGGAATTTATATGTACCACACGTCTTTTGGACTCAGTCTTAAAAGTGTTGGTGAAGCACCTTATGCAGCAGATGCGGCTGGTATTCACGTTATCTGGTACAAGTATATAAATGTAATAATAGGTGGAGCACTTTGCGGACTAGGCGGAGCATTTTTATCAGTTGTAAATGTACCGCAATGGCAGGATGGAATAATAGCTGGTAGAGGTTGGATAGCAATTGCCTTAGTAATATTTGTAAAATGGAATCCTTACAAAGCAGTAGGTGGGGCACTTTTATTTGGTGGACTTAGCATAGTAGGGTTTAGACTTCAAGCATATAACATAAGTCAATCGCTTTTAGATATGCTACCATATATAGTAACTATAGTCGTTTTGGTGCTTAGTTCTATAAAAGGAAATAACGACAGTGCACCAAAGGCACTTAGTATTCCGTATTTTAGAGAAGAAAGATAAGACAAAAGATAATAAATTTTTCATAGAGGGCATAAATTTGGGGTATTATACTCCCTAAGTTTATGCCCTTTTTCTATGGTGGTAGGGTGGTGTGACATCCGACGTGCCCAACAAGATAGAAAAAGATATCCGCATTAGAAAAACAATAAGTATAAACACGTCGGATGTCTACATAGCAACAGTTTTATTGTAACAAAAGCTAAAGTAATACAGAAATCCGACATTATTATCCCGCAAGTATAACTATTTCGAAAAACACAATAGTAACTGCCTAGAATGTCGGATTTCTGTTAATCCTTTTAATCCCTAATTTCATGGTATTTGTAGTTATTTTTTGACAAGTTTTAAACTAATAAAAAATTAGCTTGCTTTTCTTATATTTCTACTTTATAATTCATAATTAAATAGGGGTATTTTTCCTATCTAAAATAAAAAAAGAGGGCGAATATGAAGAAGATAATTGAGCTTATTGGAGTAAGCAAACAGTATGAGGACAACGTAGTTGTTAAGGATTTGGATATGTGTGTTAAAAAGAATGAATTTTTAACACTTTTGGGTCCTAGTGGTTGTGGTAAGACCACTACACTTAGAATGATAGCTGGCTTTGAAACACCTACAAAAGGAGAGGTGTTTTTCTCGGGTAAAAAAGTTACCGAATTGCCTGCAAATGAAAGGCAGATAAATACTGTATTTCAAAGATATGCCTTATTTCCCCATCTTAATGTTTACGAAAATATTGCCTTCGGTCTTAGAATAAAGAAGATTAGTGAGGAAGAAATAGCCAAAAAGGTTGCGAAGATGTTAAAACTCGTAAACTTAGAGTCTTACGAAAAAAGGAAGATAGATTCCTTATCAGGTGGGCAACAGCAGAGGATAGCCATAGCTAGAGCCCTTGTTAATGAGCCAGAGGTTCTACTTCTTGATGAGCCACTTGGAGCCCTCGATTTAAAACTAAGAAAAGAAATGCAGACTGAGCTAAAGGAAATGCAAAGAGAGTTAGGTATTACTTTTATTTACGTTACTCACGACCAAGAAGAGGCACTTACTATGAGCGATAAAATAATAGTAATGAACGACGGTATAATTCAGCAGATAGGTGAGCCAACTGATATATATAACGAACCAGAAAATGCCTTTGTCGCAGACTTTATCGGCGAGAGTAATATCTTTAAGGGCATAATGAAAAAAGATTATCTAGTTACTTATGAGGAAATAGATTTGGAATGTCTGGATGCTGGTTTTGAGGAAAACGAAGAAATAGATATAGTTATACGACCAGAAGATGTAAAGGTGGTAGGCTATAATGAGTCTCAGATTAGGGGAACGGTTACAGATGTTGTTTTCAAGGGTGTTCACTATGAAATGTGCTTTGATATAGATGGTGTCCAGTGGCTTTGTCATAGCACCAAGGAAGAAAAAGTCGGAGAAAAAATAGGTATTTTTCTAGTTCCAGATGATATTCATATAATGAAAAAATCTGAATATTCTGAAAAATTAAGAAGGTATAAAGTAGGAGGGGAAAGTTGAAAAAATATATTGAATATCCCTATCTGTTTTGGTCTTTTGTTTTTACCTTAGTTCCTATAGCTTTAGTTATTTACTATAGTTTTTTTGCGAGTATTGATGGGCAGGTAGTTTTTACTTTAGATGGTTACCAGACTTTTTTTGAAGCGGCTTATTTAAAAATATTTGGTAACTCAGTGTTATTTGCCTTGATTACTACAGTTTTGTGTTTGATTTTAGGCTACCCACTTGCTTATTTTATAGCGAGCAAGGGAGAAAAAACACAAAAAATTTTACTTATCCTGTTAATACTTCCTATGTGGATGAACTTTCTACTTAGGACATATTCTTGGATCAATATTTTAGGAAATAAGGGAATAATAAATAGAATACTTATGTTTTTTGGTGCGCAGCCGATTAGAATTCTTTTTACACAGTACAGTGTTTTGATAGGAATGGTTTATAACTTCCTACCTTTTATGGTGCTACCGATTTATACTGTTTTGTCCAAGATGGATAAGAACGTAATTGAGGCTGCGAAGGACTTGGGTGCGAGTGACAAACAAGTATTTACAAAAGTTATTTTCCCGCTCAGTATGTCGGGTATAGTGTCAGGTATCACCATGGTTTTTATGCCAGCGGTGAGTAACTTCGTAATACCGTCCCTACTAGGTGGAGGAAGAAACATTCTTATTGGAAATATAGTAGAACAGCAATTTAGACTACTTGGCGATTGGAACTTCGGCTCTGCAATATCGGTAGTTTTAATGTTATTTATCCTGCTCAGTGTAGCGGTTTTAAGACGATATGAGGAGGCTGTGTAAATGAAAAAAAGGACTAAGCCACAGAAGGTTTTAAGCAATTTATATGCCAGTTTAATATTTTTGTTTATGTATGCTCCGATATTCGTTCTGATTGTGTATTCCTTTAATAAATCGAGAATAAGTGCAAGATGGACGGGCTTTACCCTTGATTGGTACTTAGAACTCTTTAATGACGTGCAGATAATGGATTCGATGTATTACACTATAGTTGTTGCCTTGCTATCATCTACTATCGCCCTTGTAATAGGGACTTTAGCGAGTGTTAAGATAAATGAAATGGGAAGTGTTAAAAAGTCTATGGTGCTTAATGTAAACAGCCTACCAGTAGTTAATCCTGATATAGTAACAGGTATAGCACTTATGTCACTATTTTTGTTTTTAAGTCTTGAACGTGGTTTTGCGACTATGCTTATAGCACATATAACATTTAATATTCCTTTTGTTGTATTAGCTGTTTTGCCAAAGGTAAAGCAGATGCCACCATCACTTATGGAGGCTGCTATAGACTTGGGAGCGACTTATCCCTATGCGTTTAGAAAGGTTTTACTACCTCAGATTGCACCGGGTATGATAACAGGTTGGTTGATAGCATTCACCATGTCGATAGACGATTTTGTTATCAGCTTTTTTACAACGGGAAGTGGTGTAAGCAATCTGTCAATACAGATTTATTCTATGACAAAGAGAGGATTTACACCTAAGATAAATGCGATTTCGACTATAATGTTTGTGGCGGTTTTGGTTTTGTTACTACTTGTAAATAAATTGCAAGACAAGGGTGATTATAGTATTTTTTAGGAGAAAAAATGAAAAAGTTATTATTGATAATTACTGTTACTATGCTCTTGTTTACGGCTTGTACGAAGACTGAGGATAAGCTAAAAGTCTATAATTGGGGTGATTATATAGACGAGAGCATTATCAGTGATTTTACTGAAGAGTACGGTATTGAAGTTACTTATGAAACCTATGGCTCTAACGAAGACTTGTACGTTAAAATAAAAAATAGTGGCGAGGCTTATGATGTGATTTTTCCATCTGAATATATGGCTAGCAAGATGATGTCTGAGGGATTATTACACAAATACGATATAGAAAGTCTGCCCAATTATAAAAATATGGCAGATAGTTTTAAAAATCTTCCTTATGATGAGAACAATGAATACTGTGTGCCTTATTTTTGGGGAACGATGGGGCTCTTGTATAATAAGAATTTAGTGAATGAAGAGGATATGGATTCATTTGCTTGCATTTTTGACGATAAATATAAGGGTCAGATTTTTTTGTTTGATGCGCAAAGAGATGTTATAGGTTTGGGACTTAAATATTTGGGTTATTCCTTAAATACAAAGGATGAAAGCGAGCTTGATGAGGCGAAAAAACTTATGACTAGGCAAAAAGAATTTCTTAGAGCTTATGCTAATGATAATATGAAGTCACTTCTTCTTTTAGAGGAGGGTTCTATTGGATATACGGATTCTGGAGCGGCTTTTCAGATTATTGCTGAAGAGGGTATAGAAAACTATGGATATAAGATTCCAAAGGAAGGTTCAAATCTATGGGTAGATCTTATGGCAATACCGGAAAATTCGAGGCATAAAGAGGAGGCGAAGCTCTTTATAAACTATCTTTTGAGGGAGGATGTTGCACAGAAGAATTTGGATTATGTACAGTATCCATCACCGCTTAAAACGGCAAAGAATCCAATACCAGATGATCCTAAGCTTTGGGAAACTTTGCAAGCGACAGAAGAAGAGATAGCTCGTTGTGAGGTTTACACAGATCTAGGGAATTTTACTAAGAAGTACAATGATGCTTGGATTTATATTAAGGCAAATGATGAATAAGTCATTATTTAATGTGGATAAAACACAGTTGGAGGATAATAAATGTTGATATATGTGCTTATTTTAGTAGCAAAAATAGTAGAAATATCTATGATGACTTTTAGGTATGTTATGATTACAAAAGGTGAGAGGCTTATTGGCTCTGTTATTGGTTTTTTTGAGGTAATGCTTTGGCTGCTCATAGTTTCTAGTGTTTTGACTAATATTAAGGAAGACCCAATTAAGATTTTTGTATATGCCTTAGGTTTTTCTATCGGTATTTACGTAGGTGGACTTATAGAAGAGAAAATCGGTATCGGAACAGTTAAGATAGAGGCTATAGTTGCATCCGACTACGAAATGGCAGATGAAATTAGAAAAAATGGTTATGCAGTTACTGTTGTAGAGGGTAAGGGTATGAACTATGACAGAGAAATACTTATACTAAATGTAAGGCGAAAAGAAAGTAAGAAAGTAATTGAAACAATTAAGAAACTAGATAAAGATGCAGTTATAACTACAAGTGATATAAAGCCGGTTAATGGTGGTTATGGTATGCTTAGAAGGTAGAAATATGAAGAGATTAATGGCAGTTATAGTTGTCGTGATTTTAGTTTTTTCTTCTTGTAATAAGCAAGAAATTAAGCAAGAAATGACTACATCTACACCGAAAACTACTACTAGCAAAGTAGTGGAAAAAGTCAATATAAAAGATTTTTCTTTTAACTTAGCAGATGGATTTTATAATATCTCTAAAGAGGATGAGGCACTGTTATTTATACCTGATAGGGCAGACGATGCAGATGTAAAAGCTCATTTTGCAGCTAGTAAGGAAATAGAAAATTCAGATGGAATGAAAGAGATTTTTTTATTTTTTTCATCCACTAGGGAAATAGATTTTTCCGTAGTTGAAAGTGAGTTAGATTTATTAAAGATTAAGTATAAAAAAAACACCCTTAGTAAAGAGATAAAGGGTGCAAAATTTAATGGTTATTCATATACAAGTTCGAACGATTTGGGTGATTTCGTTCAAGAGATAATATACTCTGTGGAGGATGGTAGGTACTATTATATAATGACTTTTTATAAAAAAGACTTATCCTCCGATTTTATATCTAAATTTATTTAAGTATAAACTCAGTAAGTATTGAGAAGGCAAGAAAGATAATGGCTGATGCGATTAAGGTCCAAGTTAGCACCTTGTTTTTATTGCCTTTTTCTATGACTTTTATTTCTCCATCTATTTCTCTTATTTCTACACTTTCTACTTCTCTAGCCTTATCAGATTTTCCGCCCATGAATTCAGCCGTAGTTTTTCTAAAGCTACCAGAAAAATGTTTTTTACGGCCTTTGAGAAGGGCAAAAATTATAACACCTGCAATAGGTAGGGTGACAATACTTATAATGAGCATTGCAATAGCAGAAGCAATAAGTTGGCTTGTGTCAATAGCTGCAGTGCTATCAGATAGTTGTTTAAGTATTTCATTTGTATCCGTATTTGAGCCCTCAAGTTCAGCCAGCCATTTTTGAGACTCAATGGAAAATCTAAATAGCAGGGTTCCGCTTGCATTCACAACAAAGTGCATAAGCATAGAGGCATAAATTGATTCAGTAATTAAAACTATGTAGCAAAGGAGCATGCCCATAACAAAGGCATACAAAAATTGATTTATATTCATGTGAATAAAACCGAAGAAAAGCCCACTAATAAGCATTGTAGCAAAAACGGTCTGCTTCATATAGTTGTTTATAATTATTGCTCTAGTAAGCAATTCTTCCAAAATCGCAGGTGTAAGAGCGGTAAGAATTATAACGAACCAAAGAGGCTTTGTGAACATATCTGACATGAGGTCTACAACCTTATTTTGAACAAAAAATTGAGATAAAACATTAATTAAACTGAGGGCAGGACTGATCATAAAAGTAAGAAGTATAATAAGAATAACTTCAACAAAAGAAAGCTTGCCGTGAGGAATCTTCGTATCCTTTTGAGTCAAAAAATAAACTAAAGACGGAAATCCTACGACAAAAAGTTGTGCTGACAAAATAAGCCAAGTTATGGGAATATTTTCGCCATAAATAGAATACAAAATAGCCTGCGCCACAATGCTAGCAATAATCGAATAAAGCATTACAAAAAGTATAAAATAATTACCACGTTTAACGTTGTTCATAATGTACATTATTCCCTTAATCTAAGGGAAATCTCCTTTTTTTAGTCTATTCATTTTAACATATTTTGATTTTTAAATAAAGAGTAGGATTTTATTTATGGTAGGGTTGTTCGTTAGTTTATTGTAAAAAAGCTATTATTATAGAAGAAAAAATTTTAATTATTTCGTTAAATTTGTCACATTTTCTTGACTTTTACTTTATAAAATATTAAAATTAAGTCGTTAAATAAAAAAAGGA
>PDWI01003376.1_pt1 | contig 26724 bp, 27 predicted proteins | sample 1430891 | NCBI WGS metagenome assembly PDWI01 (sample SAMN01162508, study PRJNA174530) | Oral metagenome, whole genome shotgun sequencing project. | biome: Marine environment; feature: Marine mammal; material: Swab sample of the gingival sulcus; isolation source: swab sample of gingival sulcus...
CATCAGCTTTCAGATGCACCTTCATCGGCAGGCTGATCCTCATCCTTCTGGTTCACCCCCGGAAGCACCATGTTCTTTTTTTGTTCCTTAATTGCCTGTCCAGTCGAGTCAACCACCCTTCTGGCAACACGGGGAGAGACCCTTTTTCCTCGTGCCGCAGGACCTTTTATAAGATAGTCATCAAAAGCCACCTGTACCACATTGGATTTTGCCCGCGGTGAAGGCATCAGGCTGACCCTTGCATGTTTATTGTCGTCAAAGGACAACAATAAAATTTTCGACCGCTTATGCTCGGCAAAAAGAGCATACTCCTTGTCCAGGATGAATTTTGGTGTTTTAAACCGCTTGACATAAACAAGATTTTCTTTTCCATCCCGATAAATAAGGTTAAAAACAAGGTCGCGCTTTACCTTGCCGACCCAGGCAAGATCATTACCAACAAAGACCTTGTCAGCCACCGAAATCACCTTGTATTTACCACTGTTATAAATCAGCAAAAGCTTATCATATTCAGAACATTGAAATGAGATATCATTCTTTTCATCGCCAGCCTTTACCTGATGGCCAAGGAACCCATCCTCTCTGTTATAGACCATGTTTAAATTCGAAAGAGCCACCTTACGCATGACAACTTCCTTAAAACTGGTCAGTTCGGTCTTTCTCGGAAAATCCTTGCCATACTTATCTAAAATCTTGTCCAGATAACCTATGGTGTATTTGACCATATCTTTAAGATGGTGCTTGATGGCCTTGATATCTGCCCGGATAGAACGGATCTCCTTTGCCTGTTTGTTAATGTCGTAACGGGAAATTCTCTTGATACGAATTTCAAGCAGACGTTCAATGTCCTCCCTGGTCACAGCCTGTTCAAGCTCTTCTGTAAATGGCTCCAGGGACTGCTCCACACTTTTGATCACCTTGGCGTAGGTGGTCTGTTCTTCAATCGTCTTATATAGCCGTTCTTCGATAAAAATCTGCTCGAGTAACCTTGCATGGAGTTTGTCCTGTAGACGTGAAAGATCGATTTCAAGCTCTCTGCGCAGGTCTTTTACCAGCTTTTGAGTGGTATGATACAGCACCTCGGTAACAGACAAGGTTATCGGCGAGTTGTCCTGGATCAAGGTCAGGTTTGGAGTGATAGAAATTTCGCAGTCGGTAAACGCATACAAGGCCTTGATAATATCCTTGGCGTAGACCCCTCTTGCCAGTTTGATTTCAACCTCAACATTTTCTGCAGTGTAATCGTTGATTGACTGGATCTTGATTTTACCTGCTTTGGCAGCCTTTTCTACCGAATCAATCAGCCCCTGCGTCGTTATATTATACGGAATTTCCCGGATGACGATGGTCTTGTCGTTCACCTCTTCAATTCTTGCCCGGCAACGCAGTTTACCATTGCCATCTTCATAGTTAGTGGCATCAAGCAACCCGCCCTGCTGAAAATCAGGGTAGAGTTCAATTTCTTCGCCACGTAAAACGGATTTCTGCGCTTCAAGTAACTCGCAGAAATTGTGGGGCATGATCTTTGTTGCCATGCCAACCGCAATACCTTCAGCACCGAGCATCAGAATAAGCGGGATTTTTGCAGGCAAGACCACAGGTTCCTGCATCCTGCCATCATAAGATTCCTCATAATCGGTGAGATCCTTGTTAAAGAGAATTTCCCGGGCAAGCGGGGTAAGGCGACATTCAATATACCTTGCAGCAGAAGCCTGGTCGCCGGTATAAATGTTACCAAAGTTACCCTGCTTTTCGATTAATAAATCCTTGTTAGCCAGATTTACCAGGGCGGCAAAAATACTCTGGTCACCGTGTGGATGAAGCTTCATCGTCTCTCCCACCACGTTGGCAACCTTATTAAACCTGCCGTCATCCATATTATGGAGAGTCTGAAGAATCCTTCTCTGTACCGGTTTAAGTCCGTCATCTATACATGGGATTGCCCTTTCCTTAACAACATAAGCGGTGTATTCGAGGAAATTTTTTTCAAAAAGACTGTGCAGTTTGCCACGAGGCTCGTTCATAATCTTATCGTTTTTCAATGATTTAATAATATGCAATACAGAAAATTACGAAGTGATGTTTGCCAGATTTTCCATGATATAGCGTTTACGATCAGGCGTGTTTTTCCCCATGTAAAATGAAAGAACCTGGCCAATTTCACTTAAAGAGTCCATGTTGATACTTTTAAGCCGAATCTCGCCACTGATAAACTGCTTGAATTCAGCAGGTGAAATTTCACCAAGCCCTTTAAACCGGGTAGTTTCCACATTGCGTTTCGTCTTTCCCCGTCCGGAAAGTTTTTTTGCCGCCTGTTCCTTTTCCTTTTCAGAATAACAGTACAGGGTTTCGTTCTTGTTTCTCACTCTAAACAGTGGGGTTTCAAGAATATAAACATGGCCCTGCTTGACCAGCGGTTCAAAATAGTGAAGAAAAAAGGTCAGAATCAAATTGCGTATATGCAAACCGTCAACATCGGCATCGGTAGCCAAAATAACCTTGTCATACCGAAGGTTTGATATTGATTCCTCAATATCAAGGGCACGCATTAACGAATACATTTCTTCGTTCTTATACAACAGGGCAAGCTTTTGACCATAGACGTTCATCGGTTTGCCCTTCAGGGAGAATACTGCCTGGGTCATCGGGTCCCTGGAAGAGACAATCGAACCTGCCGCCGATTGTCCCTCGGTGATAAAGATCATGTTCTCCCGCCCTTCTTTTGACGGCTTGCCCTTACTCGGGTGATATTTACAATCTTTGAGCTGGGGAATCTTGAGTGCGACCTTCTTTGCCTTTGCCTTGGCTTCCTTTCGAACACTCTGCAATTCCTTTCGTATTTTCTCGTTTCGCAGAATCTTGTTTATCAGTGCTTCTGCAGCAGCAGTGTCCTTATAAAGGGAACTGGAAACGGCATCTTTCACCTTGTTGACAATCCAGGATCGCACCTCGGTATTGCCCAGCTTGTTCTTGGTTTGTGATTCAAAAACCGGATCTTTTACCTTGATCGCAAGGGTACCGACAATACCGTCCCGCACATCGGTATTGACAAATTTTTTGTTGGCATATTCATTTATGCCACGAAGAATTCCTTCGCGAAATGCTGAAAGATGGGTTCCGCCTTCACTGGTATAGGTGCCATTGACAAAGGTAAAATAATTATCGCCATAGGAATCGGTATGGGCAAAGGCAAATTCCAGAGTGCTGTCCTTGTAATAAATTGGTGTGTAAAGGTTATTATCTTGGAGCTCCTTTTCCAACAGATCAAGCAAGCCGTTAGTGGAATGAAAACAGTTACTGTTATAATATATTTTCAACCCGGCATTCAAATAGGCATAACGCCAGAGACGCTTTTCGATGAAACTTTCATCGAATTGAAAATCCTTAAAGGATTTTGCATCGGGTAAAAACTCTATCCTGGTACCGTTTTTCTCTGTTGTCTCTCCACTGTCCTCTTCGACCAACACCCCTTCTTCAAATCGTGCAGATGCAAATTTTCCCTCACGGAAGGCAGTTACAACAAAATATTCAGACAATGCATTAACTGCCTTGGTGCCGACCCCGTTCAAACCGACAGAAAACTGAAAGACATCGGTATTGTATTTTGCACCGGTATTAATCACCGACACGCAGTCAACGATTTTCCCAAGCGGTATCCCCCTACCATAGTCTCTTACTGTAACAACCCCAGCTTCACTGACCGATACATTGATTTTCTTTCCAGCTCCCATGATAAATTCATCAATGGAGTTATCAAGCACCTCTTTGAGCAGAATATAGATACCATCATCGGGGTTGGAACCGTTACCCAACCGACCAATATACATGCCCGGACGCTTTCTGATGTGTTCGAGCGAGCTTAGGGTTTTTATCTTACTTTCGTCGTAACTTTCTGGTCTTGCGTTCATATTACATGGTGTAGAATAATTGTTAAAATGGAGATAAACAGGGCAATACTATTGCATTTTATTCCTTTTATCAAACGAAATGCCAGCCTTTGTCACATCATTCGTATTCTTTCACAATCGGGACAAATCCAGGTCGGTCCGTTACTGATTCCCCATTTATTTTCCTCAAAACATTCAGGACAAATCTGAAAACCACATGGACAAGACCAGCAGAATTCCTTTTTCTCGTTGCAGCAGTGACATTTATATTCACCAAGCTTTTTCCGTCTATAATTTTTTTTTCTGTTCATCTTATTCTATTTCCTTGTTCAGCCACTCAAGATAACTGGATGAAACCTTTTCCACAGGCTGAACAAGTATTTCAGGAACCTCATAGGAATGCAGCTGAGCAATGAGCTCGACAACCATATCACATTTGCCTGTTAAAGTTTTAACTGTCAACCGAAACTCCTCAGCTTCTTTACCCTGCCCTGCCATTTATAAACGCTTGTTACAGCCTCGCTTATTTGGGCACAACCAATAAGTTTTTGCTCAAGAAGCTGTTTGGAGAGTTTTAACGCTTCTTCTTTATTGTCAAAGGTTGTAATTATCACACAAACCTGATCGTTCATCGGACACCTCACCGCACAAGACGTTCATTTTATATCAATATGGGTTTGCCATTTTCGTCATGGTACACTACTTTATCCACAGCATTGAGCAAAAACTTTAATCATGGAGACTCTGTAAATGCTTTTTGTTATTGATATCGGGAATTCACACACAGTTACAGGAATATATGAAAATGATAACCTGATTGGCACCTGGAGGCTTACATCCGACAAGAATCGAACTGTGGATGAAATAGCTATCAGGTACCATACCCTGTTCAATCTTTTCAACATAAATTATACCGAAATTTCAGATGTCATTATATCAAGTGTTGTGCCAAAGCTGGAAGCGGCCTGGCTAAAATACTGTGAAATGTACCTGAAAAATAATCTGAAAACCCCGCCCTTTATCGTCAACAACTCTTCCGTCGCCAATCTGGTATCAATTGAGCTTGATAACCCTGCCGAAGTTGGTGCCGACCGGCTGGTCAATGCAATTGCAGCATGGAAGAGGTATGGTCACAACCTTGTCGTTATCGATTTTGGTACTGCCATTACCTTTGACTGTGTGTTGGCTGAATGCAGATATATTGGCGGCATGATCTTACCCGGGATCCATCTTTCTTTGGAAGCATTATCATCGAAAACTGCCAAACTTCCGCAAATTGATATAACCCATAAGCCCAGGAACCTGATCGGGAAAAACACTGTTGAGGCAATGACTCTGGGTGCCCTCTACGGATACGGATCAATGATAGACGGGGTGGCAGAAATTCTGAAGCAGGAAATGGGTAAAAATCGGTCAGAACAATTTAAAGTACTTGCAACCGGTGGCATGGCAAAGGTAATAGCACCATATTCAACAGCCATAGATGACACTGATACCATGCTGACATTAAAAGGACTCAAAATAATTCATGATTTCAACCAGCAAAACGCATAATATCCCGATGCATCTCCCGGAAAAGCTCAAAAAAGGAGATCTGATAGGCATCATCGCACCGGCTGCCCAGCTTAAAAGCAAAGCACCTTTTGTACAGGGTATACAAATCCTCAAGGAAATGGGTTTTGAGCCTGTGCATCCAAGAGATCTCTGGCAGGGAGATTATTTCCTTGCCGACACCGATCAACAAAGAGCAAACGAATTTAATAGAATGTGGGCAGACCCTTCGATAAAGGCTCTTATCGCAGCCCGGGGAGGATATGGCAGCCTTCGTCTCCTGCCCTTTTTGGATACAAAACTTATCAGCAGTAAGTCAAAAACAATGCTTGGCTTTTCCGATATAACCATTTTAAACGCCTATTTGTTTGACAACCACCAGCAGATAAGCCTGCATGGCCCGGTGGTCACTTCGCTGCCAGCCATGAACAGGTCATCCCTTGAGCGATTATATGCCTGCTTGACTGGAAATTTTGCCTCAACGATTGAACTTTCCTGCCTGGAGATACTCAAAGAAGGCCACAATGATTGCTTTGCTCCGCTGGTCGGAGGCAATCTCAGCTCCCTTCTGACCTTAACAGGAACTGCGTATAACTTTGATTATTCAGAAAAGATCCTTTTTTTAGAAGATGTTGATGAGCCTCATTACAAGCTGGACAGGATGCTGACCCAGATGAAACTGGCAGGCAATCTTGATCATCTTTCCGGCTTGATTCTAGGTGAATTCAACCATGCATCCTACTGTGATACGGTTGAAAAACTCCGCTACAAGGAATACATCTGGAACCGGGTTCTAGAGCTTACCGAAGAATTTTCATATCCAATTATTGCCGGATTTCCTGTCGGTCATGGTTCTGACAATTACACAGTTCCATACGGATTACCGGCAAGAATCAATCTGCAAAAAAAGAGACTGGAATTTCTGCAACACGCCTGACAAGGCTTAAACAATGAGATACACAAAACTTGAAGGTTTGACTTAAGGAAATATAGATGATATAGATTTTGGTAATTTTAGTTGTATTTTTGCAACAAAAACAAGCAACTTTTTACTATTCAACATTATTTAAAGAGCGTGTTATGAAAATTGTATCCTTTACAAAGAAAACATTTATTGCAGGTTGTGGATTGTTGCTGCTTGCTTCAACTGCTTACGCTGCAGAATATAAAACCGTCACCAAGGACAACGTAAACGTGAGAACCGGACCTTCTACCAACAACCCGGTTTCGATGGAAGTCTTTAAAAATTATCCTTTGAAGGTTTCTGCATCTCAAGGAGAATGGGTCAAGGTTGTTGATTTTGAAGGCGACGGTGGATGGATTCATCAATCCCTGTTGAAAAAGGGTGATACCGTAATCGTCAATGCCAAAAAAAGTGCCAATATGCGAGCTACCCCCAGTACCAAGGCAGAGCTGGTAGCCAATATGGAAAGAGGCGTCGTTCTCACCAAAATTGGTAAGGAAGGAAACTGGGTAAAGGTTCGTCACAGTGGCGGTACTGTCGGCTGGGTGTATAAAAAGTTGCTATGGCCTTAATACTGACTCCAGTATCGGGTAAAAGATGAATCTTTGAAGGTTATGGCAAAACGACCTGCGCCAGTAAAAAACATCATCAACCAGGGCACTCGAACAATTTTTGTTTATGGCTGTTAGTGCCTTGGTAAAAAGAGTTTCTACAATTTTTCGCACCGCGGAAAAAGGATATTGCTCCATGTTCATTGCCAAAGGTTTGGGAGGGCTGGCTTTTTTAATTCCAGTTTTCTGCTCAATTACGGTCAATCTGGTTTTAGACTCTTGGTACGGTGATGGTTTTTATATGAACAGCACCTGGCTTCAACCGCTTGTTCTCATTTTATCATCTGCTATGATTTATTTGGCAGGTCATATTCTTAACAGCAAACCAGGAAGAATCCTTATTGACCCAAAAACTGATGAAAAAATCGAACTGAAAACAACACATTCCATGTTTTGGATCCCCATGCAATACTGGGCTTTTATCATTATCGGGATGGCTATATTGATTTACCTCAGTAATATAGGGGCAATTTACTGATAACTTCATTACGATAAATGTTTTCAACCGAACGGTTCGTTTTTTATTTATTCTCAGCAAATTCTAAGCAGTTACTGTCATCTTTTTGCTGCTGAACAATCATTTTTTATTTTTGTAAGGTTTGATAAAACCCCTCACAACCGGATTAAATTTATGGTTTCCTTTTTCATCAACTTTTTTCGATTTTTTAAAATTATTGTCATCGGTTTAAAACATGATGCTGAATTTCGATTTTTATTCATTTTTATTGCCATCCTATTGTTAGGTTCAGTTTCTTTCTATACACAAGTCGAACAGTGGAGCTTTATCGATGCTATCTATTTTTCAGTGATGACAATGGCAACTGTCGGTTACGGAGATTTGACTCCGACCACTGACATGAGCAAATTGTTCACTATCATTTATGCTTTCCTGTCCATTGGCAGTTTTGTTGCGTTTACCGCGAAATGTGTCAGCATGATGTTTGAAAATCATCAACAAAAGAAGCAAAAAGGTTCTCACAAAAACGAAAAAGAGTAGCGGTGAAAGACATGAAAATAGCCACCACAGGGCCCACTGGGGCTGACAGTATCCATGCAGTAAAGCAGTACGCGCCAGAAAGTAATATTGTATTGTGCAGCAATATTGCCGAGGTGATATCTCTGTTAGCAAAAGAAGAAGTTGATCGTGCCGTTATCCCGGTTTATAACACACGCGAAGGAGAGGTTAAGGAGTATTTCCGTTTTGCCGATCGCCTGCACCAAAAATACTGGATAGATAATGTTGTTCTCCCGATCCATTTATCCCTTGGGGTTGTTGATATTGAGTCATATACTCCCTCTTCCATTACTACTTTGATTGGTCGCAGTTCTACCTTCAAGCAATGTGACGAGTATCTTGCTGAAAATTTTTCTGATGCCACCAGAATTTCCGTCAATGATATCGAAAAAAACATTGCCGAAATTGTCGAACAACAGCAAACAGATGTTGCAATCATCGATTCTGAAAGCTTCCTCAAAGCCAGGGGGCTTCAAATTGCTGAACGTGAAGTAGTCAGTCACAACCGTACCAGGTTTGCAGTTTTTGGTAACAGGCTTGCTGAAAGGACCGGCTATGACGCCACTGCCATCATTACCAAACCACTGAATGACCGGGTCGGTATGCTTGTTGACATTCTCAACGAGTTTACCCGTCGCGGGGTCAATATTCTTGATCTTAGATCGGAAAATGATATCAAAACCCAAAAACTGCAGATCTATATAGAAGCTGAAGGTCATATCGAAGATGATCAGCTCAGCAATGCCATTAACACCATTGAAAAACACGTTGTGCAGGATGTTGATGCCGTCAAATTACTTGGTTCTTTTCCCCGGGTGGACATGCGGATCAAGCAAATTAAAACCTTTGGTTTTATAGGAACCGGTCAGATGAGCGTCTGGTTTGCGAACCGTCTTGAAAATGAAGGATATAACACCATTTTAACAGGAAGAAATACAGAAGTTAACGCTGAACAAATGATTCCTGACGTTGATGTGGTGATCGTTTGTGTTCCAATTTCGGTTACGACCATGGTTATTGAACAATATGCTTCCCTCCTTAAACAGGGTCAGGCGCTGATTATTCTGGCAGGGGAATCGGAAAAACCGTTGCAAAAAGCAATAGAAGTGACCGAATCAGGGGTTGAGGTGATGCTGGTACACAATCTCTGGGGTCCCCAGACTCAGACCATGAAAGATAAAAATGTTTCTGTAGTACGTACCAGCAGGAGTGGTGCTTTTTGCAGTGAATTTGAAGCGTTTCTCTATAAACATGGTGCTGATATCTCCCATGATAATGCCAGCCAGCATGATCTGTTGATGGGAGTTGGACAAAAACTTCCCACCTTGATTTCTGTTGCCCTTGCCAAGACCTTGAAAGAACAGCAGATAAATTGTGATGATATTTCAAGCCATTCCACTCTGACCTCTCTCTATGGTATTCTGTCCATGGTTCGGGTACATAATCAAAATCCGAGGACCTATGCCGAGATTATGTCCACCTCTGGAAAAGGCAGAAAAATTGTCAAAGGATTTGTTGATAATATTTCCCTGCTAATGGATATGGCTGAGCGGGAACAAATAGCCGAACTATCGCAAATAATGGAGAAAAACAAAACATTTATGAGCAAGGCTTTTGTTGACAAAAACATGCAACAAGCCAAGGCGGTAGATACTCTTTTGAGTGATAGTACAGCAAAAGACTTGTATTAGTTCGAAAAAGACTTATAGCTAAAAGGTGAAAACCAATTTTATCTTGATACTAAATAAGGAGTTACCACTCTATGTTAACCAGTAATTTCGAAACCTTGAATGAAGTTCATATTTGCCCGCATTGCGATCAGAAAATGTCCTGCTGTGAGGCTCCCCAGGTGCATGTCGGCGATGGTCTGGGCTGGGGTTCTGATGTGTTGTTTATCTGCTTAAACGATGCCTGTGAGTTGTTCCTCAACGGCTGGCAAAGTATAGAAGAACGGTATGGTCATCATGCGTCCTACCGCTATATGGAACTGCCCGGAAGCAAAGAAAGCAACCTGATGATGGTCGGCAGCAAGGATGCCTTTAAGGCAAGCGTGATTGATCGTGCAGCCATTGAAAAGCAGAACAAACGGTATCAAAAGGAAAAAGAGTGCCTGGCTGCATTGGACAACTGTGTGGAAAATAAAGACGTAGAGTCTGTTATCACCCTCATTACCGATGAAGCTGCTCATATTTCAGGCAGAAAGAAGGCTGTGGAATATCTCTTGCCATTAAATGACTTAAGCGTCATTGATCCATTGAGAAACCATGAATTTAAAGACAAGGCACTCGAACAGGCGACCAACCTGATAATTGCTGCTCTGTTGAAAAATAATTATAAAAAAGAATGTGTTGCCTGTGGTGAGATAGTGAAGCAACAGGCGAAGGTATGTATGCATTGTCAACACTCATTTGAATAAATAATGCAATTTACTCTTGCAAATCCACCGATGAGAGAGTATAAAAGAGCCGTTTTTAATCGTAGACAAGATGGTGGATGTAGCTCAGCTGGTTAGAGCACCTGGTTGTGGCCCAGGAGGCCGCGAGTTCAAATCTCGTCATCCACCCCATCTTTTAAAAGGGTTACAGAATTTCTGTAACCCTTTTCTTTTTCTTCACTGTATAGTAGATTGTACCCTTCTTCCATAAACCTTTTTCAAACGAGATACGATGACAGATTACAGCAAAATTGATCAACCACAGTTTCTTGAACTTATTTTTGCCCCTCAACAGCAGGAAAAGTCTCCTTTACCTGCTGGAAGTTTTGATATTGATGTTGCAATCGACGACATTACCATTGGTTGCAGGTTTTACGCCGCTTCACCCGACGCACCCAACATTATCTTTTTCCATGGCAATGGTGAAACGGTAAATGATTATAACGAAGTTGCCTACCTTTTTAACCAACATGGTATGAACCTTTTTGTCACGACATACCGTGGTTATGGCTGGAGTACCGGCTCTCCGACTGTTGCCAGTATGATGAAAGATGCCAAAACATTATACGACCATGCAGCCCGGTGGCTTGAAGAACACAGCTTCACCGGAACTCTTTTTGTGATGGGTCGATCTCTTGGTTGTGCAAGTGCCATAGAAATTGCCTACGACCAGACAAAAGACGTTGAAGGTCTGATCATTGAAAGCGGGTTTGCAGATGTTGCTCCGTTAGCAAAACGGTGGGGAGTTGACATCGATGCCCTTGGTTTTACAGAAGCAGACGGCTTTAATAACCGGTACAAAATTGGAGAAATAGCCATTCCAACCTTCATTCTGCACGGACAGAATGATCAGCTCATTCCAGTCGGTGAAGCGGAAAGATTGCAGGCGTTTAGTGGTGCCAGAAACAAACAGTTTCACATTATTCCGGGTGCCGACCATAACACCATGATCAGCAGTGCTGGAGACTTGTATTTTGAAGCCATTAAACGGTTTGTTGATACCCTGACCGGGGCTAATTCCTGGAGAACAAGACGCAAGGCATATAAAAACGAACAGAATTAACGCATTTGTAAAAACAGATAATGATTCAACATTCCTGCAGGTAAACAATGTCTAACACGGTTAAACGGGCCAATCCTCTGTCCTGGGATGAATATTTTATGTCGGTAGCCCTGCTGTCAGCTCAGCGAAGTAAAGATCCCAATACCCAGGTTGGCGCATGCATCGCCAATGCACAAAATAAAATTGTTGGTGTTGGCTACAATGGATTCCCCATTGGCTGTTCTGATGATGATCTGCCATGGTCAAGAGAGGGGGCATTTTTAGATACCAAGTATCCGTACGTCTGTCACGCTGAGTTAAATGCAGTTTTAAATTCCATCTCCCGCGATCTCAGACAGTGCCGAATTTATGTTGCGCTATTTCCGTGCAACGAGTGTACCAAGGTTATTATCCAGTCAGGAATTGCAGAAATCATCTATCTGTCTGATAAGTACAAGGACAGCGATCAGGTGAAAGCCTCGAAGAGAATGATGGAAGCTGCCGGCATCCGGTACCGGCAATTACAAACCGAACGTAAATCTATCTCGGTGACCTTGGATGAACAGGTAGTCTGACCGGCTAAACATGTTCGTAGCCAGTGTAACTGACATCCTTTTTCTCACCGGAGTTATATTGAAGGATTACCCCGTTTCCAGGCACAATTTCACCAATCCGGGTAATTTGCCCACCGAACTTCAACAGTTCAGGATCATTTTCAATTGCATCAAGTGGTGAGGTAAAAAGCAATTGATAATCCTCTCCTCCTGAAAGCATCAGATCAGGTAGTGAGAGATCGGCTTGTGTGCACAATTTTTGCAGCTCTTCAGCGCAGGGAAGGCTCTGTTCAAAAACCAAGGCCCCTACTCCACTTTCTGCACAAATATGAGCAAGATCGGTTGAAATACCGTCCGACACATCAATCATTGCCGAAGCAATCGATCTTTCTGCCAAAGCCCTGCCAATAAACAGTTGAGGCTCCGGATCGAGATGTGCTTCGAGCAACCCCTGATAATTGCCCTCTTGAGAAGGTTTTATGCTGCCATTTAACAACCGTAATCCTGCTGCTGAATGTCCCAGATTACCAGTAACATATATCTTGTCTCCAACTTTTGCTCCAGATCTGTAGACAGGGGCAATGCCGCCGGTCGAACCAATAACCGTTACTGAAACAGTAAGAACTTTCCCTCGAACCGTATCACCACCAATGAGTTTTGTCCCTGTTTCACTGCAAATTTGATGTATCCCTGAAATAAAAGAGTCGATCCAGTCTTGTTTTATGCCTTTTGGCAAACTCAACGAAATAAGAATAAAATCAGCAACACCCCCCATTGCGGCAATGTCACTCAGATTTACAGCGACCACTTTTCTACCGAGTTTTTCAGGCGGATGGAATGATAAATCAAAATGGACATTTTCAACCAGCATGTCGGTGGAAACCAACCACCGAGAGTTTTTTTCCTCCTTGAACACTGCACAATCATCACCAATGCCCTGAACGATATCCGAACAGTGATTCTGAAAAAGAGAGCGAATATTTTCGATAAGCTGCCTTTCGGACATATTCTTTACTTGACTATCCTTAATTTCGCCACCCGTCCTTTTGAACCAGTCTTTTTGGCAGGAGGAGTGGTCGGTTTAGAAGGCTTTTTATCGATAGCTATTGCTTTGACAAAACGTTTCTTACCACCCATTGTAAAGATTTCCTGCCCAGTCATTTGCTCTGTTCTCAAGGTCCAGGTCGCCTGCTGTATCGGAATGGACAGAAAAGAAAGGGAAATATGCCACCATTCATCTCTGCGGGACTCATCCCTTTCTATTGAATTAACATAAGCATAAAGAGCATTATGGGCTTCTTCGATGACAATGAGTACAATATCTCCGACATCAATGGTCTCCTTGAAGTCAACAATCTGTTCAAAATGCTTAACAAGTTTTTCCATTAGTTGCTCCCTTCGTTTAACAGGGTAACAGTTTCAATATTAAGCTCATTGTCTTTTACAAAAGTCCTGTATCCAAGCTGTTTATATATAGATAATCCATCAAAAAGGGGATTGATGATCTGGTCAGTGAATAATTGGAATTTTTCTGCACTTTCCTGATTCTGACCCAACAGCATCCCTCCGCTCCAGTCAATGAGTTGTCTGATCATTTTAATGTATTCATCCAGCTGAATGTAAACGATCATATTGCTGGGACTATCAAAATCTTTTGTCACCTCAATGAACCCGGCAGAGGTCTCCTTCCTACCACCTTTTTTTATGGTATCCAGGATACTGGACATATAAGTTTCGCTGCTGGCAAGAATGAGCAAATCATCGACAACAGCATATCCTGGCTGCATAAATGGCGTGGACGTTACACAATACATCGTTTGTCCATCATGATTTTTTTCGGTTACAGGAACATGATTATCAGACAAAAGTTTATTGATGATAGTTTTACACTTGTTCTGATCCTGTAATTTCATAACCACTCCCAGGTCAAATTCCGGGAAAGCGTTTTCAAGGGAAAAATTTTTCATGAAAAATGAGACCTGAGAATCAAATACAGCAAACAGTTCTGATGCCGACACTCCAGTGACTGCTTCTATTTGACTGTTAAACATCGCTGCCTGCTCTTCCTCCATTTGCATATCACTGATGGTCATGTCGTACATAGCTTGAACATCAAAGGTGTTTGCCCAATAATAGAAGACCATATCTTTGGACAGAAGACTGGCAAGCGTATTATCTTCAACCGGCGGAATGATAAGTTTTCGCATATTCTCATCCATGAATTGGTCGTTTATCCCGACTACTGTATGGGTAGAGATTTTCTTAAAATCATCAACCGTTGCACCAGAAGCGTAAAAGGAATAACATCGCAAATCATCCATCCCCTTATTAATTTCATCCTTCCCGTCCGGCATAAAGACGTTAACCAGCTTCTTCCCACTTTCAACAAATGCTGGCACCTGGACAAAACTAAACGATTGATCATCTGCAAACCTGGTTTGAAATCTCTTAAACTGGTCATTTTCAACAAGCCTTTTTTGATCGGAATCACGCAAATCAATACTTTGTTCAAGAATCGTCTGTGAAAAGGACAGGAAACAGAGGTTGTTAAGAGAAGTCATATACACCCTGGTGCTATCATCAACAACAAAGGAGGTAATTTCATTTCCTTTGTATTTCTGAGTACTTTTTCCACTTGCTGACGGTATCAGCCTGGCAATCGTTTCGACGACCTTGACCGAATGGGATGGTTGCGAAATGACCAGCAAATGATCCAGAAATATATTTTTAAGAGAGTTTGACCCTATTTCGCTTTCTTGCACTGGCAGCAGAGCAACGATAAATTTTTCCCCAAACATTTCTTTAAAAAGCGGGTTGTTAATCGCAGCCTTGATATCTTTTTCTAACTTCACAACATTATCTGCTTCTTCTTGTGAACCGCCAATCTCTTTGGCCAGTAATGCAAAATCCATTTGATCGACAGCCTTTCCAAGTTTTGACTCTTTTATCTGATCGAGAAGAGTCGAAAAATCAGATTGCCGGTTATAGACGATGGTATCTTCAGGTAAAAATGATGCAGGCTCAAGCTGCGGCACCTTTTTGAAAATGAAAGAATATCCTGCAAAAAACGTAACTAAAAGCAAAAGGAGTAAAAGTATTTTTTTCATGATTACATATTTGTTAATGGTTAAAAAGAAGTGTTTCAGTTACCCTGCAACCTAATCATAGCATACCTTGAAAGGTACACTCACGCACCCAATAAGTAAAAAGGACCTGAGATCAGTACAAAGAGTTATTGTGTATAATGTTATACAGGAAAACTTATCAATCTATAACGTCAATATCCCGCAATATTCTTTTTGCTGTCTCGACCAGATCCCTGGTACCTTCCGCGTCGCGAGACTCAACATAAAATCTTACCTTGGGTTCGGTTCCGGAAGGACGAATCAGCAGCCATGAGTTATCCTGAAATATCATCTTATGTCCATCAACCATGATAACATCCTTAATGATTTTCGTTTCTGAACCGACTTCAAGACTGCTTCCAACACCATATTTGTCCAGGAGAGAAAGTTTTGCCAGTAATGCATCCCCTTTAAGGCTGACTTCAAGACCGTCTCGACCGGGATAATATGCACCAAAGACCTCGTCCATTTCATGCTTATATTGACCAAGATTCTTGCCAGTGGTCATTACCATATCAAGTGCCAGCAACAGACCTATATAGGCATCTTTTTCAGGGGTATGTCCGATGATGGATATTCCGTCTGATTCCTCATAACAGACTAGAGCCTGACCAATTACCGGTTTAAACTCCTTAAAACCAACCCTGGTCTCAAAAACCTCTTCGCCAAATTTGGCGGCGATGGCGTTTGCCATATTTGAGGTGGCAACTGTTTTTGCAACCAGGCCCCTTTTCTCTTTTGCAGTGTACAAAAAATGGTAAGCCATGGCACCAAAATGATTCATACTGATTTCTGTAACACCGTCAGTAAATCGTATTCTGTCAGCATCGGGATCGATGATTGCTCCAAGTTTAAATTTTTCCTTTCTTCCGGCAAGGGTTTTGCTCACCATTTGCATGTTTATCGATGAAGGTTCCGGAGCAATTCCACCGAAGGTCACATCCTTTTCAGAGCGAAGAAGAGTAAGACGTTCAGAACCAATTCCTTTGAAAAGTTGCTCGATGTGCAAACGGCTGGCACCATGGACAGAATCAATCACCACCGCAATATCATCTCTTTTTGCAAATCGTTCGATGATGTCATCATAATCAAGACCGTGATTTGACCTGTTCCTGATAACAAGATTTTTCCAGAGCTGTAGAGAATCTATATGGTGTATATCATCTCTTTGATCTACCGGGATAAATTGTTCAGGCAACCACTCTGATCCCCCCTGGTCGATGATAGTATTTGCATTTTGGGTAATGCAGTTGGTCAGCAAGGGTTCTGCCGGGCCGGCATCAGCCGCATTGTACTTGAACCCACCATATTCAAGAGGGTTATGTGATGGGGTCAGGTTAATAGAAAAGGCGGCACCAAGCTCCATCACGGCTGCAGAAAGCACACCGGTCGAACTTTCACCAGCATAATGAACAGTAAAGCCAGCCTTTCTTAACACCCCAACAACGGCTGCAGCAAGCTCTGGACCTGCAAAACGGTTGTCAAAACCTACAACAGCACCTTTTTGTTTGGCATCTTCAAACGACGTAATCCCTAAAGCTTTTGCAAATTCTTTATCCTGGTCAGCCAAAGTATACATCATCGCGATGGCTGCAGTAACAAGGGCAGCTGATTGCTGAAAAACATCTTTGCCAAGATACCCTCGCCACCCCGAGGTACCAAATTTCACAGGCGTAACAGGAACACCTTTATTTTCGAGAATTTCATCCCGTAAAAGCTCGTAGGCAAGATCAATATATTTTTGCCATTCATCGCCTTCAACTCTCTTTTTATCGATACATTTGCGGATCAAAGAAAAATAATCGCTTTTGCCATGGTCACCATCAACCACATATTTTTCAAAAATAGAACGAGCCTGCTCTGAAATCAACATTTCATCTCCTTGTAAGACCACTCTTATCAGTGATGTTAAATCATTTCTGCTTTATAAAAAGCATCCGTTACAATGTCTCGTTGCTCATATCGAAGGCAGCATTTCTGGTTTCCGCCCTTTCCGTTATCAACGCATTTTTAAAATTGAAATCCCGCTGCGGGAATGGAATTTCTATATTCAACGCATTAAATGTTTTATATATTTCCTTGATTAACTGATGGGTCATATTACCTCGAAGCCTTGGATCTTCAACCCAGCAAAGTAATTGCAGGTTTACCGAGGAATCACCCAACTCTCTTACCCTCACCCTGGGTTCAGGAGATGTAATTACCGAAGGATGATTGACAGCAATTTCCATCAAGACATTTTCCACCTGCTCAAGATCGCTGCCGTATGCAACCCCGACATTGATCCGAATGCGAAAGGCGGGATATGGTGCCGACTGATTCATGATTTTTGAATTGGCCATAACCGAATTTGGAATGGTAATCAAGACATCGTCCCTGGTTTTCATCTTGGTGGATCGTATACCGACCTCAACCACTTCACCCCGTTCACCGGAATCAAGCACTATATATTCTCCAACCTTATAGGATTTATCCATAAAGATTGAAATACCACCAAAGAAATTTGCCAGGGTGTCTTTAGCTGCAAGGGCAATGGCAATACCTGCAACACCGGCAGAAGCAAAAATTGGCGCAAGTTGCACCCCCCAGATAACCATAATAGACAGAATCGCTGTAAATACAACCAGGATTCTCGAAACATTTTTAAAAAGATAAAACAAATCCCGGTCAAATTTTGCTCTTTTAAGCAGTGTTGCCGCATTTTTTTCATCAAGCCCATTCATTGACTTAAGCAGGGCAAAAGCCCAAAATGCAATTATTAAACTCCGCACCAATGAAACAGCAATAAAATCGAAAGGTACCTTCAGCGTCGGTTCTAAAGACAGTGCGTTTAGAGCACCAAGTAAAAATATGGTAGCAGCAAGCGGAGTCTGAATAAAATTGAGCAGAAAATCATCAAAAGGTATCCGCGTTTTAGCTGCAGCTTTACGCAAGGATCTGATAACAACCCTATGCACTATCCAGGCAATTATCGCATAAACAAAAAGAATTATTGTTCGCTCGACCAGGGCATGGCTGTCTGCAACCATTAATTTTTGTACTTGTTCAATAAAACTCTCCATAAACAACAACCCTCTACTTCTCGTTAATTTTTATCTTTTTGCTCTTATCCACCAGTAAAATCGGGATACCATCATGAATGGGATAGGACAACAAACACTCCTCGCAAAGCAAGGCGTCATTTATCTCATCAGCTTTTAGCGGGTTCTTGCACTGTGGACAAGCAAGTATCTTTAACAAATCATTATCAATCACTTTCTACCTCTATCATACCCCGAAATTTCATCTATCTTCCAGATTTTCAACATATTGCTTTGTTATAGCGCAACAATTATTACAAGTCGTTTTTTTTCGCAAACCGTTTTTTTTAGGACTGACAAAACCTACCTTCCCATGTATAACGAAAATTATAACCCGTTTTCAAGTCGAATCTGGTGTATATTAAAAAAATTATTGAATAAACAGGAACGAGGCAAACAACCGCATGACGCATATTTTAAACTGATACGCCAGCAGTATTTAGTTCTTGACGAAGGTATGAATGAGTACATACTATGTATCCCGTATTTATACTTTTACCAAGATTTACAACCAGGGAGCAGAAAGAATGCTGAAAAGAAAAAAAATTGGTTTTGTTGGCAGTGGCAATATGGGAGAAGCACTGATCAGTGGTTTAGTCGAATCTCAGGCTGCATTTCCAGAAAATATTATCTGCTCTGACATCTCACAGGAGTCTCTTGCAGAAAAAAAAGAGAAATATGGTATTGCCGTTACAACGGACAATGTTGAGGTTGTCACAAAATCTGACATTATTGTCTATGCGATCAAACCACAAGTGCTTGCCACCGTACTTGAAGAGACAGCAGACGCATTGGACGAATCAAAACTGGTCATCTCAATCGCTGCCGGTATTCCCTTATCAGCAATTGCTGCAGGAATTGGCAAACAATGTAGAACTATCAGGGTTATGCCCAACATCTGTGCCTTCGTCAAAAAAAGTGCCACCGCAATTGTTGCAGGCAGCAATGTACAGGACAGAGATCTGGAACTGGCAAAGGCAATCTTTGATTCCGTCGGAATAACTGTTTTTCTTGAGGAGAAACTGATTGATGCCTTTACCGGGCTTTCAGGTAGTGGGCCATCTTACGTGTTTCTGCTGCTCGATGCCATGGCAGATGCAGGGGTCAAAATGGGACTTTCAAGACAAGACTCACTGCTTCTTTCAGCGCAAACAATGATGGGAGCAGCAACGATGATGCTTGAATCGGGCGAACATCCGGCACAGCTCAAAGACCGGGTTACATCTCCCGGTGGCACATCAATAGCAGGAATACATGCTCTTGAGAAAGGCGCTGTGCGTAATGCCGTAATCGACTGTGTCGAAGCTGCAACCCTTCGTTCCAAAGAACTTGGAGAAATCACCAGAGGAAGTTTTAAAAATGAAAGCTAAAAGATTCACGAAGTGAAGACCAGCGATGGCACTTCACTTCATGATTTTGACCATACTTCAGGCAATCTGCGCTTTTCCGATTTCATTGCCTATTTGAAATGCCTTGGTATTCATTTCCAGAAAATCTTTTGGAACCCGATCAGCAATTACCTTTAGTACTGATTCGTCCTTGATCAACGGCTTTATACCAAGCAAGGCTCCAAGTACCGCCACATTAAAGACAATGGGCTTACCGATCTGATCCATCACATTTTCATAAATTGGCAGCTCTATCTGTCTGGCATCAACCTTTCGGGTTGTTTCTACAAACCGTTTGTCGGTTATAAGAGTTCCACCTGGTCTGATAATCGGGCCATAGGTATTGTATGCGTTTTGGGTGAGGCATATTAAAATATTGGGCTGGCTCACCTTGGGAAAATCGATATCAAAATCAGAAATGATAATATCGCTCCTGGTTGCCCCGCCACGAGCTGCAGCACCATAGCTCTGGGACTGGGTGGCGTTCATTCCTTCGTGAATAACCGCCGCTTCAGCCAACACGATTGCCGCAGTAATCACTCCCTGACCACCTGATCCTGAAAAAACAATTCTGGTTCGCATAATTATTTCCTCCCCTTCATTGCAGTTTCAATAATCTTGTCATACTCATCACAGTACTCAGGAGCCTCTCTATCAACAAAAATACCACGGGGAATCAAATGGGGATTTTCCTGGGCCTGCTTAGAACCAAGCCGAGTGGTGATTTTATTATAATTCTCGACCATCTGTGGTGCATCACCTTCCTTGTTCTTACGGCCATAGTGAGTCGGACACTGGGAAAGAATCTCAACCACAGAAAACCCTTTGTGCATGATTGCCTTTTTAAGGAAATCTGTAGCCTCTTTGGCATGATAGGTTGTTGATCTGGCAACAAAAGTTGCCCCGGCCGCCTTGGCCAGCTCAACGACATCGAAATCATTATCAATAGTAAGATATGGAGCCGTGGTTGCCTTCTTGCCGGCACCTGAAAGTGGCGAGAACTGTCCACCAGTCATGCCGTAAATCCTGTTATTCATCACAATGGCAGTGATGTCTATATTTCTTCTGGCTGCATGAATAAAGTGATTACCGCCAATTGCCAGGGCATCGCCGTCTCCCATTGGCACCAGAAGCCGTAAATTCGGTTGACTCAGCTTAACCCCGGTGGCAAAGGCAAGGGCTCGACCATGTAAACTATGGAGAGAATGAAAATCAACATAACCGGAAATTCTGGCAGAACAGCCAATCCCTGAAGTCATAACTATCTCATTTTTTTCCAACCCCAATTGTTCCACTGCCCGCAAAAGCGCATTTAAAACGGTACCATGACCACAACCAGGACACCACATATGGGGGAAAAAGCGTTCTCGTAAATAATCTTTGATGGCCATAATTTTATACCCCCCTTCCCTGAATAATTCGAAGCAGTTTCTTGATGTCAGATGGTGTGATAAGCTGACCGTCGATGCGATTGGACAAAAAGACCTTACCAGGCTCATCCACGGCGGACTTGACGTGCTGCATAACCTGACCACTGTTCATTTCTACCACGATTACCGCTTTCGCTCCGGCACATTTTTCCCGTACCAGCCGACTCGGAAACGGCCAGATTGACTGCAGTTCAAGCACTCCAATTTTTTCACCCTTCTGACGACGATTTTTTGCCATATGGATGGCTGATCTTGCAGAAGATCCATAGGAAACAAGGATATATTCGGCACCGTCAAGATAATGTTCTTTGTATCTGGTGATTGATTCCACATTATTATCAATCTTGTCCAGCAAATGCCGCAGCAGCTCATTCACAACCTTTGGATTGTTGGAGGGAAAACCCCACATATCATGAAACAACCCGGTAACATTATAACGGTGCTCTCCACCAAAATCTGACATGGGCAGACGGCCATCCTCTCTTGGCAGATAAGGTCGATAGTCAACCCCCTTCTCAAGAGATGTTCGTAGCCGATCAACAATCGGCAACGCTCCTGTTTCAGGTATAACCAGTTTTTCCCTCAGGTGTCCTATCGCCTCATCAAAAAGCAAAATCACCGGGGTTCTATAGGTCTCAGCCAGATTGAAGGCATCTACGGTAATAGAAAAAATATCCTGATGATTTGAGGCGGTTAAGGCAATTATATTATGGTCGCCGTGGGTTCCCCATCTGGCCTGATTAATATCCCCCTGGCTGACATGGGTCGGATTTCCTGTCGAAGGACCGCCCCTTTGAACATTGGCAATAACACAGGGAATTTCTGCCATGCAGGCATAGCCTATTGCCTCTTGTTTAAGTGAAAAGCCAGGACCTGATGTGGCCGTCATCACCTTCTTACCGGTAAGAGATGCACCAATAATTGCACACATGGAAGCAATCTCATCTTCCATCTGAATAAATTTTCCGCCTATTTCAGGAAGCCTTTTCGCCAGATGTTCAGCAATTTCTGTGGAGGGGGTAATTGGATAGCCGGCAAAAAATTCAACCCCGGCATAGAGTGCACCTTCAACACACGCCTCATTTCCCTGGATAAACTTTATATTTTTTCCCATTCTACTCACCCTCACCCTTTTCAAGCACTACTTCAATTGCAAGATCCGGACACCTGATTTCGCAAAGCCCGCAACAAATACAATCCTCGGGTCTTGCAGCAGTTGATTTTTCTTCCTTATCCAGCTCAAGAACCTGTTTTGGACAAAAGGCAATACATACCCCGCAGCCTTTGCACCATTCTCTATTAATAACAAGCTCTTTGAGTTTCTTTTTTGCCATTTGCGTCTTCTCGCCTCTCTGCTCATTAAAACTCAAAAAAAATACAACCTACAATTGATAGGTTGTACTAACAATATACAACACCAATTTAACCCAAATATTCGTCTGCCTACTAACACTATTCAACCAGGTAAAATCAACCTTTTTTTGTTATACACCACAAAAAAACAAGTAAATCCACCTCCTCAAAAACTGAGTGTTGCTATTCCTTTCTAGATGCTTATTGTCCAACTAACTTATGTTCTCTAGAATCTTCAACAGGATACACCATGCCAGAAAAGTTTAATACAACCATCAACGTCGCACTCAAGCGAGCCGGAATTATTATCAACACTGCCAGCCAGAAGGCGCTTGAATATGCCCAAATCCTTGAACAGTGGTTTAAAAAGCACAATATCCAGTGCGTTCGAAACCAGGTTGAGGCAAACCTTGATATTCTCGTAACCCTTGGCGGAGACGGGACTCTTTTAAGAATAGCAGAACAGGCGGCGCATTATTCCATCCCGGTTGTCGGTGTCAACCTGGGCAACCTTGGCTTTCTGACCGAACTAACAGAGCCGGAAACCATACCTGCCCTTGAGCAAATTCTCACAGGAAGTATCACGGTTGAAAACAGAATGATGTTAAAAACTTGTCTGGTCGATAAAAATGGAAAACAACAAACAGACTATCGCTATGCGCTTAATGAGGTCGTTATCAGTAAAAACACCCTGGATCGACTGCTAAGTCTTTCAACCTTTGCTGGCGAAGATTTTATCACCAATTATAAGGCAGATGGACTTATTTTCTCCACTTCAACCGGGTCGAGTGCTTACAACCTTTCTGCCGGAGGCCCACTGGTGCACCCCGGAATATATTCGGTACTGGTTACTCCCATCTGCCCTTTTATGCTCAGCAGCAGACCGATTCTTCTACCCGGCAACAAGGTTCTCTCTACCTCTTTCACTCCAGAAGGTTCCAGCAAAGTGGCAAGAATTATCATAGATGGTCAAAAGGCCTGGGAAATGAAAACGGATCATACCCTGGTTGTAGAAAAGGCAACCCACCCGTTACAACTCATTGCAGCGTCAAGCCGAAATTACTTTCAGGTACTGCGCAACAAGTTGCATTGGGGCGGACATCACCCAAACAAAAACTGCAAGTAATTAAATGCCTTTCATTATGCCAACCGGGTAACTGTTGGCATAAAAAGTTTTAGAAAAATAACTCTTGATTTTTTCAGGGCAGAACACTCGTCCCCTCTGCCCTGAAAAGGTATCCCGCTCCTTTGTCTCAGGCTTTTTTCAATGCAATCAACCCAAGAACACTGGCAACGATTGATCCGATAATTATTCCCATTTTTGAATATTCCTGTAAAGCAGGGTCATTAAACGATAAGGCAGAGATAAAAAGTGACATGGTAAAACCTATTCCCCCAAGACACCCAACGCCAATGACATGCATCCAGTTTATACCTTCAATAAGCGGTATTTTGAAAATCTTTACTGTGAGATAGGTAAAGAGAAATATACCAAGCGGCTTTCCGAGAAACAACCCCAAGGTCACGCCAAGGGTCACCGGGTGCAACAGGGATGCAGTAATGTCAATCCCTTTGAGAACGACCCCGGCATTAGCCAGGGCAAAGAGTGGCAAAATAAGATATGCCACCCAGGTAGACGTGTCATGCTCCATTTTCTGTAAAGGTGTCTCAACCTCATGACAGGCAAGGCTGATAGCTTGAACAGCCTCCTGATGCTGACGATTTAGCACAATAGAGTATCCACAGTCGCCGCTTTCGCATTTTATATTATCAATATGCTCACGGACCATTCGTAAAAAGATATCGGTATTGAAACGCCCAATTGCCGGAATAAACATGGCTGAAATGACCCCGGCCAGGGTTGCATGCAATCCGGACTTGGCAATCATGAACCACAATCCCGCCCCGAGGATTGCATAGGGAAGAGGATATCGTACCCAGCTGTAATTGAGTACTGCCAAACCAGCTATAAATATAAGCGCATATAATAAATAAATCACTTCAATGGTCGGGGTATAGAATATGGCAATAACCAGAATAGCACCAAGGTCATCGGCAATGGCAAAGGCAGTCAAAAACAATCGTACCGCAAAGGGAATCTTTGAACCCAGCAAACTCAATACTGCCAGCGAAAAAGCAATGTCAGTTGCCATGGGTATTCCCCAACCGGAGTGACCTTCTCCCCCCATATTAAAAACAGCATAGACCAATGCTGGCACAACCATACCGCCAATGGCGGCAGATACTGGAAGGACTGCCTTTCGAGGGTCTGAAAGCCCCCCTACCAGCATTTCTCTTTTTATTTCAAGACCAACAGTAAAAAAGAAAACTGTCATCAAAGCATCGTTCACCCAATGATGAAGAGTATAGGTCAATTTATGACCAGCAAGATCAAGAGTAAATTTTTGATGCCAGAAATGAGCGTAACCATAAGCATCCACATTTGACCAGATAAAAGCAAGAACCGCGCAGGTAAAAAGCAGGAAACCACCATGGGATATGGTGGTAAAGAAAGATTGAAAGGCATTTGTCCGTACAATCTTTGAAACCAGATTTTGGGGGTTTTGCTGCTCCTTCAAATACCCTTGATTTTCTTCATTAATTTCATCCATAGTCTTAAGCTCAAAAGACATGCCGTCCTCCCTTTAGTCGCTATAATATCACTAAAATATTAATCGTTAAGCTCTTATCGATACCCCGCTTTCGAGATTAACAAGTTTTCTTGACAGATTGTTCTTTTGGTATAGTTTGCATAAATAAAACAATTTGAAAAATAATTCACTGTATTTGCAACATACCTGATAATGCCGACAACATTTAAAGAAATTGTTTCACAAAACGATGTACTGCAATCCAGCCAAAACCAGGCAATATCCCTTGACCATTCAAGATCTTGCAGCAATCTGCTCATAGACGTCAGATCAGCGAAAGAATTTGATCAAGGAAAGATTGATGATGCCATCAACATTCCCCTTTTTGATGGCTATGAAAGAGGAATAATCGGCACCATCTACAAACACGCCAATCAACAGGAAGCCATTGAAAAAGGTTTCGAATTTGTTGAAAAAAAATTTCCTGATCTGGTAAAAAACTTCCTGCCCCTCAAAAACAAAAAATTGACTGTGTACTGTGCTAAAGGCGGTATGCGCTCAAGGGCAATTGTCAACCTTCTCGGCTGCCTCGGCATCGAGGCATATCAACTGGAAGGAGGATATCAGCAATATCGACGTGACACCATTGATTATCTTGAAAATTTCGACCAGAAATTTATCGTTCTGCACGGATTGACAGGAACTGGGAAGACACGAATAATTGAAAAACTTGACCATGCAATCGACCTTGAAGGTCTTGCCCAGCACCGCAGTTCACTTTTTGGAGGGATCAATTTATGTCCCCGCACTCAAAAACAGTTCGACTCTTACCTCACAGATGCTCTGCAGAAACAAAAGCACCCTCCCCTTTTTATAGAGGGAGAAAGCAATAAATTAGGTAAGGTTTATATACCCAAAGGGGTATTTCAATCCATGCGAAATGGAATCATGGTCAATATCACGGCATCGATTCCAACCAGAATTAAAAGGATAATTGCCGATTATCCGATTACCAACGAAAAAATCAGACAACAAATGCACAACACCCTGCTCGCCTTGCAAAAGCGGCTTGGCAAGGAAACGGTGCATACCTTATGCAATCACCTGCGAGACAATCGTCTTGAAGAGTTGGTGGCGATCTTACTCAACGAATATTACGACAAACGCTACAACAATATGTATAAGAGATACACCTTTGTCACGAATATATGTTCAGAAGAAATAGACCAGGCGGTGGAAGATCTGATTAATTTACGTAAAAAATATGTCAACAGCTATGATGGTCACTGATTATTAAACATTTTTTCTATAAATCAGCCGTGTATATTTTTCCAGGCTACAGGACGAAAACAAATTCTTTTTTCACCGTTGAATATTATTGACAAGTAACGAGTAATCAAGTAGTTTCTCGCGGTCGCCGCGGGGCGGAATATGAGCGGCTACGTTTTTTAGGTTGATACAATAAAAAAAGTAGAAAAAAGATGTTGACTTTGACTCGGTGATCCATTTATTGTTTTTTGCCGTGTCTTTTAGATTGACAAAAGCAGAGTGTTCGATTAGATTAGGATACTCGTTGCGGATTTCGAACCGCACGTCTGACTGCAGACGGAAACGATCCTTGAAAACTGAATAACAACACTACAGCAAACGGGCCCAATCAAGGTTTTTATAACCTTATTAAGGGCAAGTTTCGTAATTC
>PDWI01002619.1_pt1 | contig 26713 bp, 35 predicted proteins | sample 1430891 | NCBI WGS metagenome assembly PDWI01 (sample SAMN01162508, study PRJNA174530) | Oral metagenome, whole genome shotgun sequencing project. | biome: Marine environment; feature: Marine mammal; material: Swab sample of the gingival sulcus; isolation source: swab sample of gingival sulcus...
TAATGAATTTGGAAGTTTTTCCATTAAAAAAACACTGATTTCTCAGCGTTTGTTTGATTTAATATTTTATATTTTATTGATTAAGTGTCGAAAACCCGGCTTTGATGGTATAATTATAAGTATCTATGTTTGAATGATTAGATAGGAGAATAAATGGAAATTTGGGATTTATATGATAAATATAGAAATAAACTAGATATTACTATGAATAAGGGCGATGAAGTACCAGATAATTGTTATAGATTGGCTGGAAATATTTGTGTTTTTAATAATTTGGGAAAAATGCTAATTCAACAAAGGTCAAGTTTGAAAAATACATATCCAAATTTATGGGGCACAACTGCAAGAGGTAGTGCGGTTAGTGGAGAAAGTAGCGATGAGGCTGCAAAGAGGGAATTGAAAGAAGAAATTGGAGTTGAATTAGGAAAAGAAAATATAGATTTTTGTTTGACTATACATAGTGAAGAATGGTTTTCAGATATTTATGTTGTACGCAAAGAAGTAGATATAAGTAATTTGATATTAAATAAAGATGAAGTAAGTGCTGTAAAATGGGCGAATAAGTCGGAAATAATAGAAATGATAAAGCTAGGAAGTTTTGTGCCGTATGAAAGCGATTGGATTAATCTGATTTTTAGTAAAGGGGTAGACAATGAAAGAAAATATTAGTGTTGACAGGACAAGGTAGTGTAGATGGTAGAATTCATAGGATATTACTGGTTTGTAGGAAGTAATTTTAAGGAAAGATTATGGCGATAGAAGTAAGTAAAGAACAAGTAAAAAGTTTTCTTTTTAGGTATCATCATTTAACAGAAGATACTCAAATAACCGATTTAACACAAATACCTAATTTTGTTAAAAAAGTGGGTTGTATTCAATTTGATCCATTAAATGTTGTAGGTAGAAATCCAGACTTGGTGTTACAAGCTAGGTTTTTAAACTATCAAGAAAATGATATTTTAAAATATTTATATGAAGATAGAAAGTTAATTGATATTTGGGATAAAAATATGTCTATTTGTCATATTGATGATTGGCCTAATTTCTCGTATTTTAGAGAAAGGTATATTCCAACAAATATAAAATTGATTGATGGTATTAAAGTTGTAAAACAATATCTAAGGGATAATGATTTCGCCTGTTCTGCTGATTTTGAACTAAATGAAAAAATTAAGTGGCATTTTGGGAATCAGCGACTATCTCGTGTTGCGTTAGAATGTATGTGCTATAACGGTGAAGCAATTGTTCATCACAAAATAGGTAATAGGCGTCATTATGGGTTAGCTGAAAAATATATTCCTCAAGACATATTTAATAAGAGTGATATAAATAAAACAAAAGATGAATATTTTGAATGGCTAGTTTTAAGAAGAATTAATAGTATAGGTGTATTATGGAAAAAGGCTAGTGATGCTTGGTTAGGCATATTTGATTTTAAATCTAAAGATAGAAAAAAAGCTTTCTTAAAACTAAAAGAAAAAGGAATGGTTGAAGAACTAAATGTTGTCGGATTAAAGTATCCGCTTTATATTTCATCACAAAATTTAGAGCTACTGCTTGAGAAAAATTCTATTGTATCAAAGTCATATTCTATGAGATTTTTAGCGCCATTAGATAATTTGTTATGGGATAGAAAATTAATAAAAGAAATATTTGGATTTGAATATAAATGGGAAGTATATACACCGGCGAAAAAACGTATTTATGGATATTATGTTTTACCAATAGTTGCAGGTAATAATTTTATTGGGAGAATTGAATTAAAATATGATAGAAAGCATAGAATATTAAAGGTATTAAATATATGGTATGAAGAAGATGAAGATGGGATAAAGTATTGTGAAGACCTTAAAAAATGCTTGATTAAGTTTGGTAAGTATTTAAGTTGTGATAGAATTATACAAAATACTAACCACTAACTACAATATATTCTTATTATAAAAAAAGGGTGGTATCATATATGAATAAAAAATCGCATTTCTTATATTCCCTGAATTTGGTTTTCAGAAAATAGCAAATTTAAGTGCTTTATTTAGATGGTATTACGACACTATGACAGTTACATTTTCAAGTAGTTCTAATAATTGGAGAGCAGGTAATAGGTTAAATGCAGAACCAGAGAAGTGGGATTTTGCTGGTGGAACTGTTGAAAAAGGAGAACTTCCAGCGGATGCATTTATCAGAGAAGTGTTTGAAGAGACAGATTCAAATGTAATAATTAATGCAGAAGAACATAGTGCTTTTGAATGGGTTAATACCCATGAGATAAAAGAAAAAGATTATGATTTTGTTAGGTATGTAGTGCCTGTAATTGATAGAATCTTGATTGATTAAGGAGAATATTGATGAAATATAAACTTAAAAAATTTGATACAGAGCGAATTGATTTTATAGAAGCATTAGCTAAAGAGGCGGAACTTGAAGGTTTTAGTTTTGTAAGAAGAACACTTTTAGAGTGGAATTCCGGTGAAAATAATTTTTCAAAAAAAGGCGAATCATTTTATGGCGTGTTTTATGACGATGAATGTATTGCTATAGGTGGATTAAATATCGATCCTTATATAGATAAACCTACACTAGGACGAGTTCGTCATGTCTATGTTTCGAATAAGCATAGACGTAAAGGCGTTGCAACTTTACTTTTAAAAGAAATTATGAATTCTGCTAAGGGAAATTTTAAAGAATTGAGATTATACACACCATCTGCGGTAGCGTCAGAATTTTATGAAAGTTTTGGATTTATGAAGTCAGTAGGAGATCATGAGTCGCATATAATAGTTGTAGAATAAATAATTTCAGAGTTCAAAGGAAAAATTTCAGAGTTTCTACGAAAAGTTTCAGAGTTAAAAGGCAAAGTTTAATTGTATCAATCTCGTAGTTTTTATAGAAACGTGAATATCAATGCTTTCAGCGCTTCTTAGGAGTAAAATAGCCATTGACGTAAGTATTAAAATAATAGATGATGAAACTATTGAACATATTTTAAGTAGATTGAATTAGGTATGATTATATATGTATTTGTTAATCTAAAAGTAATCACAACAAGGTTTATATTGGAATCCGTGAGTTTCTTTGTGCTTATGTCTAATAAATAACATGTGAAATACGGTCTTCGACCGCATGAAATAACGGCTTCGCCGTGATGAAATAGCGCCGTTGGCGCCATGAAATAAAATTTGCCTTTTTCTCATGTGTGAATCACATTTCACGCTGCGTTAGCAGCATTTCACGTTCCAAAGGAACATTTCACTTGCCGCAGGCAAATTTCATTGCAACAAAACTAATAGTTTTGTTGCATAGGGGTGGGGCATTTCCTTTTGCAAATAACACTCAAGAAATCAGGGTGGGGTCGACAGTCTGATAATTGACTATTTTTTTGTAAAAATATATAATATATGTACAAGTATATGTACAAGTAAACGTACAACTAAGGAGTTAGTTATGATTAATACAAATATAAACAACTTTAGGAAAAATATTTTTTCGATGCTAGACAATACTATAAAATACAACGAACCTCTAAGTATTAATACCAAAAATGGAAATGCCGTGGTTTTAAGTGAGGAAGACTATAAGGGTTTGATGGAAACACTTTACTTATCATCAATCCCAAATCTTAAAGATGATATTATCGTTGGTATGAACACACCATTATCAGAATGTATACCTGAAGATGAGGTTAATTGGTAATGTATAAAATAGTTTACACAAAAAAAGCCGTCAAAGATATAGAAAAAATCAAAAAAGAAAACCTAAGCAAAAAAGCTAAGCTACTAATTGACCTATTAAGAGAAACCCCCTATGAGAATCCTCCGAGCTATGAAAAATTAAAAGGCGATTTAAAAGGCGCTATTTCGAGGAGGATAAATATAAAACATAGGCTAATTTATCAAGTTTTTGAAGAGGAAAAAACCGTAAAAATAATCAGCTTATATTCGCACTATGAGATATAAAGGATATATATAGTGTAGGCAATCTCATTATAAAATCCCTTTTAGTTATAGGCAAAGGGGGTATAATATAGGTGTAAGAGAAAAATTCTCATCTAGGTTTTTTTTATAAGGGAAGGGAGGGCTTATGTCAGATTTTAATATAGACAGGGATACGGCGGTGGAACTACTTCATCATTATGTAAAGACAGAACACATAATACCGCATTCATATGCTGTTGAGGCGGTTATGAGGAAACTTGCTGAACGCATAGCCCCGGACAGGGTTGACGAATGGGGGATAGCTGGACTCCTTCATGACTTGGATGAAGACCTAGTTCCATGGCGTGAAGATTTGTCAACCCATGGACCTAAGACAGTTGAACTTTTAAAGGAACACAATTTCGGCAATGAGGATATGTACAACGCTATCTTAGCTCATAATCCAGCAAATGGCTCAAAGCGAACCTGTGACTTTGAATGGGCGCTATACGCAGCTGACCCTATAACTGGTTTTATAAGGGCTATAGCCATGGTTTATCCTGATAAAAAGATAAAGAGTGTAAAGGTCAAATCTATAACCAAGAGGATGAAGGAAACTAGGTTTGCAGCTGGAGCATCTAGGGAAGCTATGTATTCGGTAGAAGAACTTGGAATAGAATTCCCTGAATTTGCAAAGATGGCACTTGAGGCAATGCAAGAAATAGATGATGTATTGGGATTATAATAGATAGCACTTTTTGGGATTATAATAGATAGCACTTTTAAGCTTGTATTAGTTGGTAATTTGGGGTATTATTGAAGTAGTATGTACGAAATTGTTGAGTGAATTATTTTTACTGAGGAGGATATTATGGCTGGTTTCTTTAATAAGTTTAGTGAAGCTGTAGGAGATGCTTTTAATAAGGCGAGTGATGTGGCTGGAGATCTAACCCAAACTGCTAAGTTTAAAATGGAAATAAGCAAGTACAATGGCGAAATAAAAGAACTTGAGGTTAAATTGGGAAGAGATATAGTTGCCTCAAGGCTTAAAGGCGCTACAAATGAAAGTCTTTTTCCATCTATAGATGAGTGTATGGAGAGAATTGTATTCTTAAAGTCTGAAATCGAAAGAGTTGAAAAGCAGATAGCAGATTTGAAAGAAGATGGGGGAGACGTTTCAAAAGAAGCTGGAGCAGAAGCTTCTCAAGAAAAGCCTGTAGAAGAAATGCCTGTAGAAGAGATGGTTGTAGAGGACATAAGCGAAAAGACCGAATAGTCTTTGCCATTTTTAGTTTATGCTTTTAGTTGTGGGTGCTTTATATCTGTGAAGTACCCATATGTTTTGTATGGGAGTTTTGGCTTTATGCCCGTTAGGAGAGTTTTGTTTTGATGAATCCCGTTGCCTTTGAGGTATTTGGTTTAGAAGTAAAGTGGTACGCGATACTTATAAGTCTTGGAATGATTAGTGGTATAGCCCTTGCTATGTATAGGTCTAGGTCCTATAATATAGACTCGGATTCTATAATAGATATAGCGCTTTTTGCCTTGCCTGCTGCAATAATAGGTGCCAGAATTTATTATGTTGCCTTTGAATGGGAAAGGTATTCAGGTGATATAGTTGCTATGATAAACATAAGACAGGGGGGGCTTGCAATACACGGCGGTCTAATTGCTGGTGTGTTGGTTGGCGTTTTGGTTTGTAGGCATAAAAAATTAAACCCCTTGAAGCTTATGGACCTTTTGGCTCCGTCTATCATATTAGGTCAAGCCATTGGTAGGTGGGGTAATTTTATGAATAACGAGGCACATGGAGGACCAACTGATCTACCTTGGGCAATAGAGGTTGATGGTGAAATGGTACACCCTACGTTTTTGTACGAATCTATCTGGAACTTTATGGTAATGTTCTTCCTGATAGTTTATGATAAGAAATTCAAAAAATTTGAAGGCGAAGTGTTTTTGATGTATGGGATACTGTATTCTGTTGGAAGGTTCTTTATAGAAGGTATGCGTACAGATAGCTTGTATCTAGGTCCTTTGAGAATTGCACAGGTAGTATCCTTGGTGACGATAGCCTTGTTTGGGGCAATAATACTTTACAGTAGGAGAAAGGCTCGAAGAGCATAGTTTGTTATGGATTTTAAAAAGTTAGAAGGATATAGGGGCAGACCCTTGGATCGTGTGAGTGAATACGCTGTAAATTTGCCGCTGATAATGGTTGATGGCGAATGGCATTTTTTGTTTGAAGTTCGCGCCTTTAAAAATATATCCCAAGCAGGCGAAATCTGTTTACCTGGAGGAAGGGTTGAAAAGGATGAAAAGTTTTATGAAGCCTGTGTTAGAGAAACTGTAGAGGAGCTTGGAATAGGGGAAGATAAAATAGATTTTATATCTGAGATGGACTATGCCATAAACCCTATGTATAGGGTTATAAGACCTTTTTTGACAGTTTTGAACATAGGCTCATTGGACGAACTAAATATAAATCCAGATGAGGTGGCAGAGGTTTTTACAGTGCCTGTCGACTTCTTTAGATTTACTGAGACAGAAGATTACCTCGTAAAGAATGTTATCGAGGTTTCAGAAGATTTTCCCTTATCTTCAATACCAGGAGGAAGGGACTACCCGTGGCATTCTGGAGAACTCGAGGTTACATTTTATAGATATAAGGATAGGATTATCTGGGGGCTCACCGCTAGGATAGTGAAGCGTAGCGTTAGAATATTAGAAGAACTAGGTGTTTTTAATTGAGGTTGAGTTAATATGGCGAAGTTATATTTTAGATATGGTGCGATGAATTCTGGGAAATCAACAGGCGTTATGCAGGTAGTTCACAACTATGAGGAACAGGGAATGAATGTGTTGTTGATGAAGCCCTTTATAGATACAAAGGGTGGAGATAGTGTTTCTTCAAGGCTCGGAATATCTAGAAAAGTAGATGTTTTATTGCCTGAGGATAAGAACATAAAAAATATAATTAAAGATAAACTAAAGGATAAAGAAATAGCCTGTATATTGATAGATGAGGCTCAGTTTTTGAGTGTGAATCAAGTTGATCAGTTATATGAGATAGCCGTTATGATGGATGTACCTGTCATATGCTACGGGCTTAGGACGGATTTTATGATGAGGGGCTTTCCCGCTAGTGAGAGGCTATTATTGCTTGCTCACTCCTTGGAGGAACTAAAGACAATCTGTAGGTGTGGTAAGAAGGCTGTAGCCAATGCTAGAATGGTTAATGGAAAGTTTGTGGTAGAGGGAGAACAGGTCGCGATAGATGAAGAGAACAACGTTAGCTATGAAGCTATGTGTGGTAGATGTTACTTTGAAATGAAAAAGGAAATGAGTAAATAAATGGAAAAAAAATATACTGATATAGGAGGACAAGCTCTTATTGAGGGCGTTATGATGCGGGGGAAAAACTGCATCGCAATATGCGTAAGAAAGCCTAATGGTGAGATAGAAACTAAAACAGAAAAACCGAGTTCACTATTTAAAAATAAGTTTTTTAGACTTCCGTTTATAAGGGGGATGTTTGCGCTCATAGACGCTATGATGATAGGTGTAAAGGCGATAACCTATAGTGCAGAGATTGCCAATCCAGACGAGTTTGAAGAATCTAAGTTTGAAAAGTGGTTGGAATCCAAGTTTGGAGAGAAGGGGAAGAAGTTTTTTACAGGTCTTAGTGTTCTGATATCCCTGGTTATTTCAATCCTTTTATTTGGGGCTCTTCCAGCTATGGTAACTGGATTTTTAAAGGGTACTATAAAAGAATTTTTCTACCTATCCTTAATTGAAGGAGTTATAAAGCTTTTCTTGTTTGTGGCATACATATTTTTGATATCACAGATGAGAGAGATTCGTAGGGTTTTTGAGTACCATGGTGCAGAACACAAGACCATAGCTTGTTATGAAGCGGGCTTGGAGCTTACCCCAGAAAATGCAAAGGATATGTCTAGGTTGCACCCTAGGTGTGGAACAAGCTTTTTGTTTTACGTTATGGCTATAAGCATATTATTGTTTAGCGTTGTAACCTGGTCTAGTGTATTGATTAGGGTTATTTTAAAGGTAATACTTTTACCTGTGGTTGCGGGAATATCTTTTGAGATAATAAAGACGAGTGCAAAATATCCGAATAACTTATTCTTTGCGGCTCTCAGTAAACCTGGATTGATGTTACAAAAGCTCACTACAAAAGAGCCTGATTTAGATCAACTTGAGGTTGGAATCGCCTCTATGAATGCGGTTTTGGAAAGCCAAGGAATACGAAAGTTTAGCGATGAATTTGAGTCCTAATAGCCTAAAAGAAGTGTTGGGGATAGCCTCAGGTAGGTTGGCGCTGAGCAGCCCTACGGGGCTTTTAGATGCTAAGGTGATTTTAAAACATCTTACTAAAATGACAGATGTGGATCTTATATTAAAGGCAGATGTCCCTTTGGAAACGGAATTGGTTAAAGAATACTTTGATTTAGTCGCTCGTAGGGAAAAAGGAGAGCCTGTAGCCTACCTTACTGGTGAAAAGGCTTTTATGGGCTTAGACTTTAAGGTGACAAAAGATGTTTTGATACCTAGACCTGAAACTGAGACCCTAGTTGAGAAGGTTTTAGAGCTAAGGGGCAAGGGATCTCTAAAGGGTTTTGAAGTCGGTGTGGGTTCAGGCTGTATATCTATATCGTTATTAAAGGCGAACCCAGATCTTACTATGGTAGCTAGTGAAATATCTAAGCCTGCGATTGAAGTAGCTCAGAATAACGCTGATATGCATGGTGTTTCAAATAGACTTAAGTTGGTAAACGCCAATATTTTTAACGAAGAATGTGGAGGAAGATTTGACTTTTTGGTATCTAACCCGCCATACATAGGTGCGGAAGAGTATTCTTCACTTATGGCAGATGTGAGGGAGTTCGAACCCAAGAGAGCATTGTACGCTGATTGTGATGGGTTGGACTATTATGTGCGAATAGTAAATGCAGCGCCAAATTTATTAAAGCCAGGTTCACTTATAGCCTTTGAAATTGGTATGAGTCAGGGGCCTGAGGTGAGTTCTATTTTAGAAGGCGCTGGATTTCGAGATATAGTTGTCTACCCTGATTTATCGGGTAGAGATAGGATAGTAATGGGGGTTTACGCTTATGTTAAATAAGTTATCTGTGCTTGAGGATAAGTACTTAGATATTGAAAAGAAAATCAGTGATCCAGATGTGATTTCAGATCAATCTGAATTTCAAAAATACATAAAGGAATATGCAGAGTTAAAGCCTATAATAGAGGCTTACAGAGAATACAAAAACTCTGTTGGGATAGTTGAGGAGGCAAAGGAAGTATTAGAAACCTCCGATGACCTTGAATTTAAGGAACTCGCAAAACTTGAAATGACCGAAGCAGAGGATAAGATAGAAGAACTTGAGGCAAAGTTAAAACTATTACTACTTCCCAAAGACCCCAATGACGATAGAAACGTAATTGTTGAGATAAGGGCTGGAGCAGGTGGAGATGAAGCTGGGCTTTTTGCTGGAGAACTTCAGAGACTCTACATGCGTTATGCAGAGGACAGGGGCTGGAAGGTCGATGTTATGAACACCAATGAAACAGGTGTTGGAGCTGTAAAAGAAGTAGTATTTATGATAACTGGTCAGGGTGCATATTCTAGGCTAAAGTTTGAAAGTGGAATCCACAGGGTTCAAAGGGTTCCTCAAACCGAATCTTCCGGAAGGGTTCATACTTCTACAGCTACAGTTGCCGTATTACCTGAGGTGGACGACGTAGAGGTTGAAATAAACCAAAACGACATAAGGGTAGACGTTTATCGTTCTTCTGGAAATGGAGGTCAGTCTGTAAACACTACGGACTCAGCGGTTAGGATAACGCATAATCCTACTGGGCTAGTTGTAACTTGTCAGGACGGAAAGTCTCAGCTCTCAAATAAAGAGAAGGCTATGCAGATATTGAAGTCAAGGCTATATGAAATGGAAATGCAGAAACAGCAGGACGAGATTGCAGAAGATAGAAGGTCTCAGGTTGGTACTGGGGATAGGTCTGGTAAAATAAGGACCTACAACTTCCCGCAAGGAAGGATAACTGACCACAGGATTCCAATAACCATATATAAGATAGATGCATTTATGGATGGCGATATAGACGAACTAATCGACGCAATTATAACTCATTTCCAGACTGAACAGCTATCAAAGGTGGATGATTAATTTGGATTTTATCTTGGATACCAATATAATTTATGAAAATTCAAAAGATTTTGATATTTTTTTAAAATCTGCAGCTAAAACCATTGCAAATGGTGGATTGGTAGTGTTTCCGACTGAAACCGTGTATGGTTTGGGGGCAAATGCCTTGGATGCTTCTGCTTGTGAAAAGATATTTTTAGCCAAGGGGCGTCCTTCTGACAATCCCCTTATAGTTCACGTATCGTCTATAGATATGGCTATGGAAATAGTATTAGGTGCTGGGGAAGATTTCTTTAAGCTGGCTGATGCCTTCTGGCCTGGTCCTATAAGTTTTATATTGAATAAGAATGATAAAATACCGGATAGGGTGAGTGCGGGTTTAGATACTGTGGCAGTTAGGATGCCTAATAATAAAACTGCATTAAAACTGATAGAATTCTCAGGTCTTCCGATAGCTGCTCCATCTGCTAATATTTCTGGAAGACCATCTCCCACTAGGAGTGAGCACGTTATATTTGACTTAGATACGAGGGTAGACTGCATAATTTGTAGTGACAAATTTCCTATAGGAGTGGAATCTACTGTCTTAGACCTCAGCGGGGATAAGCCTATTATTCTTAGACCAGGGGCGGTTTCTAGGTCTATGATAGAGGGCGTTTTAGGAACAAATGTTGAGGTTTATACCCATTCTGATGAGAAAACTTCAAACGAAGAGGCTCCGAGGTCTCCAGGTTTAAAATATAGGCATTACAGTCCCTCTGCAAAGGTTTTTTCTACAGATGTTGAGCAAGACGAGGCTAGCTTAGAAAGATTTGCGGAGGAGCATGGTGTTAGTAGGGATAAACTAATTTATATCCAATATGATGATGATTCAAAAATGGCCAGAGACCTATTTGCAGATTTTAGAGATGCAGACTTAAAGGGATTTAAGATAATTTTGATAAAGCCAGCAGAGGGTGGCGAGCTTTTAGATGCTAATTTGAATAGGCTTAACAGAGCTATAGTTTAATGACAATACACTAGAGCACAAAATCAAAAAAACTAGTAATTTTTTGTGTTTTTGCTTATAATAGTGCTTAGTAATAATTGATTGATGCAGGTTTTATATTTTTTTAGAAAGGGCTTAAAATTGAAAATAGTTTTAGCATCTGACCATGGCGGATATGATTTAAAAAGGGAAATATTTAAACACCTTCACCATCTAGGTTACGAATGTGTAGATATGGGAACAGATAGCGCTACGGAGAGCGTAGATTATCCAGATTTTGCTAAAAAAGCTGCTGATGCCGTTGCAAGTGGTGATTACGATAAGGGAATTTTGTTCTGTGGCACAGGGCAGGGGATAGGAATGAGTGCGAATAAGGTTAAGGGTATTCGTTGCGCCATCCTATCAGATGTTTACAGCGCTAGGATGACTGCTGCCCATAATGATGCAAATATGATAGCTATGGGAGGGAGAGTTTTAGGAGTGGACCTCGCAAAGGAAATAGTTACAGCTTTTTTGGAAGGCTCTTTTGAAGGAGGAAGACACCAGAGGCGCGTAGACAAGATTTCAGATTTAGAAAAATAATATGTTTAAAATAGTTGACTTTTAAAAATGGTTTTTGAACTTGTTTAGAAAGGGAGCAGAGTATGGCAAAATTAATGATAATGGATCACCCGCTTATACAGCACAAGATGAGCATAATAAGGGACAAGAATACTGGACCTAAGGAATTTAGAGAGTTGGTTAAAGAGATTTCTATGCTTTTAGCATACGAGGTCACCCGTTCTCTAAAATTGGTAGATACATCCATAGAGACTCCTATTTGTGATATGAACACAAAGGTCTTACCAGGAATGAAACAGGCTATAGTGCCAATACTTAGGGCAGGTCTAGGGATGGTGGATGGGTTCTTAAGCCTTCTGCCAACAGCTAGAGTAGGTCACGTTGGTCTATATAGAGATCCAGAAACACTAAAGCCAGTTGAATACTACTGCAAACTTCCAAATGATATAGAAAAAAGAGATGTATACGTATTAGATCCAATGCTTGCTACTGGCGGTTCTGCAATCTCTGCTATAAAATTTTTGAAGGATAGGGGGGCTGTAAACATAAAGTTTGTCTGCCTTATAGGTTGTCCTGAAGGGGTTTCCGCTTTACAGAATGCTCATCCAGATGTTGATATATATGTGGCTGGTATGGATGAAAAACTCAACGATCATGCCTATATAGTTCCAGGTCTTGGTGATGCTGGTGATAGGCTGTTCGGCACAAAATAAATTTTAATCGAAGGGGTTTATTAACTTGATAATGAGGCTGGTATTAGCAGGTGTCTTGTCTTTAGTTATTAGCTATATCTTGACACCTGTAGTGATTAAGATAGCACATCACGTTGGAGCAATAGATGTTCCAAAGGACGAGAGGCGCGTTCACAAAAAACCGATTCCGTTGATAGGCGGACTCGGTATTTACATTGCAGTAATGACCTCTACTATGATATTTGTGGATATGCCTGTAGACAAGGTTCTATCTATAATGGTGGGGTCTCTTATAATAATTTTTGTAGGGTTTGTTGACGATATAAATCCTGTAAGTGCAAAATATAAGTTCTTAGTGCAGATTGTGGCAGCTTGTGTCATTGTATACGGCGGTATAAGGATAAGGACATTTCAGCCCTTCTTTTTTGGTTCTAATCAGATTGTCTTTGGAACAATTTTTAGCAGCTTTATAACTGTTTTTTGGATAGTTGGAATAACAAATACTATTAACTTTATAGATGGGTTAGACGGTTTAACTGGTGGTGTTGCTACTATTTCATCTCTTACAATTACCTATATAGCCCTATCTAATAATCGAATAGAAATTGCTCTCATATCCGTTATACTGGCAGGGGCGTGCATAGGTTTTCTTCCTTACAATTTTAACCCTGCAAGTATTTTTATGGGGGATACTGGCGCCCTATTCCTTGGGTTTATGCTCTCTGTCTTATCAATAGAAGGTACCATAAAGGGAGCGGTTGCAATCACGATAGTTGCCCCTGTACTCGCCTTAGGAATCCCAATATTTGATACTTCTTTTGCAATATTTAGGCGCCTTAAAAATGGAATAGCTCCTTGGGAGCCAGATAAGGGGCACCTCCATCACAGAATATTGGATTTAGGTTATGGCCAGAGGAAGACCGTTATTGCGATATATCTTATAAATAGCTTGTTTGCTCTTGCCGTTATATTTTTATTAAATGCCCAGTATATACAGATGGTGGTATCCCTCGTGGTTGCCCTTTTAATGATAATTTTTCCAATAATTGCAAGTGTTAAAAGGCGAAAGGCATCAGATGAGGATAATCTTTGTGAAGAAGAAAGAAATGAGTAAGGAAAGAAATTATGAAGAAAATAAAGGTAATGACTGTTCCGGGTACTAGACCTGACGCAATAAAACTTGCCCCACTTATAAAGGCGCTATCTAAAGACTCTGATATAGAATCATTGGTATGTGTTACTGCACAGCATAGAGAGATGTTAGATCAGGTTTTGGAAACCTTTGATATAAGTCCTGATTATGACCTTAACATAATGAAAGACAGACAGACATTGAATGATGTTATGGCGGGCGTTATTAAGGGGATGCAACCAATCCTTCAAAAAGAAAAGCCAGACATAGTCTTAGTCCATGGAGATACTGCAACCAGCTTTGCTGTTGCTCTTGCTGCCTTTTATGAGAAGATAGATGTTGGGCACGTAGAGGCAGGTCTTAGGACATATAATAGGTATTCTCCATTTCCAGAAGAAATGAACAGGAACTTAACCTCAAAGATAGCTAGGCTACACTTTGCTCCAACTGAGACAAACAGAAAAAATCTATTGGCTGAAAACATAGATGATTCTCATATAACTGTTACTGGTAACACAGTAATAGATGCTATCTTGACAGTGGTGGAAGATGGATACATCTTTAAGAATAAGGTCATCCAATCCGCTGTAGACGCCGGTAAAAAAATACTTCTATTGACATCTCATAGAAGGGAAAACCAGGGTGAACCTATGAGAGAATGCTTTGAAGCTATGCGCCAAATAGCGGATTCTCACCAAGATGTTCACGTAATTTATCCTATACACTTAAATCCTGCGGTTCGAGAAATCGCAAGACCAATACTGATGGGAAGAGAAAATATAGATCTCATAGAGCCACTTGAGTACAAAGAGTTTGCCAATTTAATGGCTATTTCAAGTATTATTTTTACGGATTCAGGGGGAATTCAAGAAGAGGCTCCTGCCCTTGATGTTCCAGTTGTGGTTATGCGCACTGAGACCGAAAGACCAGAGGGTGTTGAGGCTGGAACACTTATACTATCAGGTGTTTATGGAAAGGGCATAGTTGAAGTTGCAGAAAAACTCCTGTCTGATGAAGACTATTATAACAAAGTAAGCTTGTCTAAAAATCCATACGGTGACGGGAAGAGTTCTTTGCGCATAATTGACTTTATAAAAGCGTCTTACCTATAAAAAAGGTAAGGATTGTGTTATAATTATCAGGAGAATTCTATGAGTCCGTTAAAAAAGAACGACTTTTCAGACGATAATAGAGGAAGAGAGCTCTCTAACCGCTTTGGAGTGATGAAGGGCTTGGCAATGATTTCGCAACTCGGCTTCGTTATGGTCCTTCCGTTTATAGCGGGTGTTTTTATCGGTGGTAAGCTCGATGAGTGGTTGGGCACTAAACCATTGTTCTTGATAGTATGTATTTTATTGTTTGGAGCTTCGTCCTTCATTAACTTTTATCGAATGGCGATGAAATCAGTGGATATTGAAAAAACATCCAGTGAAGGGAGTATAGACATTGGCGATAAGTGTGGAAACAAAAAAGACGATAACAGATGTTCTTAAAGCGGTTGTTGTTTTAATATCGATAAGTTCTGCCATACTATTTTTTGTGTTGAACGATCCTATTCCATATATACTAGGTCTAGTTTTTGGAGCTTCTGTAAGCTTTCTTTTATTTGTAGAACTTGCCATTACAATTACTAAATCAGTTAAGATGACACCAGGAAAGGCTAATGCCTATACAGCCTTTAAATACCATCTAAGACTTATAATTTTTGGTGTGGTTATATTTGTATCTATAAAAGTTCCTCAGGTTGAAGCTATTGGAACGATTGCAGGGATACTTTCAGTTAAACTTGTAATATATTTTATTAATATATTTTTAAGTAAAAAATCTCAAAGAAAGGAGGAATAGTCGATGCTGGGAACTCAAGAATTTGGTCCTAAGAAAATATTTGATGTCGGTGGAGTAGTGATTACAGAAACTGTGGTTGTTACTTGGATTGTAATGGCGTTGATTATGATCTTTGTGACCATAGCTACGAAGAAGAAAGACAAAGTACCTACTGGGTTGCAAAACTTTGTGGAATTCATCGTCGAAGTCATCAATGGTCTTGTTGATACTACGATGGGCCCTAATGGTAAACCATATAGGGCTTATATGGGAACTCTAATAATATTCATAGCTTTGATGAATATCATAGGTCTATTTGGACTAAGACCGCCAACAGCGGATGCCAATACTACTATGGCTCTCTCTATAATAACGTTCTTGATGATACAATATTCGGGATTAAAAAAGAAAAAACTTGGATACCTAAAAGGCTTTTTTGAGCCGTTTTTCCTTATGTTTCCATTGAATATTATTGGTGAATTAGCAAATCCTGTATCATTAGGATTCAGACTTTTTGGCAACATTGTAGGCGGACTTGTAATAATGAGTCTGTTGTATGGCGCACTCGGAATGTTTGCAATTGTTCCGATACCTGCAGTATTTCATGTTTACTTTGATTTATTTGCTGGATTACTACAGTCTTTCATATTTATGATGCTTTCAATGGTTCTCGTATCAATGGCTATGGATTAACACTATGGATAAACCTTTTGTGCTTCAATTTATAGAATGGCTTTTGGCTAACTTTGACGCCAAGTCCCTCGTGTTAGCTGCCTCAGCTATAGGGGTAGGCTTAGCTATGATTGCGGGAATAGGCCCCGGAGTTGGTCAGGGATATGCAGCAGGCAAGGGTGCTGAAGCAGGCGCCAGAAATCCTAAAAACGCAAGAACGTCTATTATGGTTATGTTGCTAGGTTCTGCTGTAGCGGAAACATCTGGAATACTTTCTTTGGTAGTAGCGCTGATAATGCTCTTTGGTAACCCCCTAATAGGTCAGATTACTGGAGACCCAGGAATAACTTTGATACTTATGGCATCTGCAATAGGCGCTGGTTTTGCTATGATTGCAGGTGTTGGACCTGGAATAGGTCAAGGTTACGCTGCTGGAAAGGGTACCGAAGCTACAGGTAAAAGACCAAGGCTTCAACCCATGGTAGTTAGAACCATGCTTTTAGGGCAGGCAGTAGCTCAAACTACAGGTATATATGCCTTGATAGTTGCTTTGATACTTCTTTACGCAAACCCACTTTTGGGTTTATTGTAGAAGTTTTATTAATTGTTTATGAAAAGTATATTTTGAAAACTTAAAAAAAATAATTAGAAAAATTTATAGGAGGAATACACAAAATGATTACAGGAAAAGCTTTGGTATTGGCATGTTCTGCAATAGGAGCAGGATTAGCTATGATAGCTGGTATAGGGCCTGGAATTGGACAGGGATACGCTGCTGGTAAAGGTGCAGAGGGTGTAGGAAGACAGCCTGAGGCACAAAGTGACATCGTTAGAACGATGCTTTTGGGAGCTGCGGTAGCTGAGACAACAGGTATCTACGGATTGATCGTTGCTCTTATTCTTCTCTTTGCAAATCCTTTGGTAGGAATGCTTGGCTAGAAATAACGAAACTTATTGTGCAAGTAAATATGCGAGGAGGAAAATATGCCTAATGTCTTAAATTTATCGTCTGCTTATGCGCCGTTAATTGACTTTAATGCTGGTTTTTTCCTTCAGATACTCAACACTATAATTCTATTTTCGTTCTTGGGATGGAAGCTCTTTGGTCCTATCACAAAGATTTTAGAAGAAAGAAAACAGAATATCGCTAAATCTTATGAAGATGCCGACCTCGTGAAAAAAGAAGCTGATGATTTAAAGGCAATGTACGAGGAAAAGATAAGGAGTTCTAAGCAAGAAAGAGCTGAAATCATTGCTCAGGCTAGGGACACTGCTCAAAAGAAGGCACAAGAGATTATCAAACAAGCTGAAGAAGAAGCTAGAGTTATGAAGTCCAATGCTGAAAAGCAGATAGAGGCTGATAAACATAAAGCTATGGTTGAAGTAAAAGATGATATAGCTGCTATGGCGATTTTGGCTGCTGCCAAAATACTGAAGAAAGAAGTTGACAGTGACGTAAACCGAAAGATGATAGCTGAATTCATCGACGGGGTGGGTGATGTTACATGGGACAAGTAGTTCAAACTATTTACGCTGACGCGCTTTTTGGAGTTGCTAAAGACTTTGACAAAGTCGAAGAATACTTTGAAGAGGTTAAGACCCTACACGGTATTTTTGAAACCGAAAAGAAATTTGCTGTTATGCTTGAAACACCACAGATTTCTACGGGTGAAAAGAAAAAGATTCTTGATGACGTTTTCAGAGGTAAGATTTCAAATGAAATCTTAGACTTTATGAAAATTTTAGTAGATAAGAGAAGGATTGAATTCTTCTTGAAAATTTGTGAAGAATTTGAAAATCTCTGTATGAAGCATTTTGGAATAGTTACGGCAAAGGTTTATACAGCGTACGAGTTGAGTTCGAGTGAGAGTAGAAAACTGAAGGCTAAGCTCGAAGAAGTTACTGGTAGCAATATTAATATAGTAAACGAAATTGATGAGCTTCTAATAGGTGGTGTAAAAGTGGTTATTGAAGGTAAGGTAATAGACCAGACAGCCTTGAATAAGCTAAATCAATTAGGTGTTTCACTCAGAGAAATCAGTTTGTAAACACTTTGACTATGGATGCCTGAATTTATAATTCGGGGTGTAAATGAATGGGAGTAAAACATGAAGTTAAGACCAGACGAAATCAGTTCCATAATAAAGGAACAGATTAAACGGTATGAAGATAAACTCCAAACAGAAGACGTCGGTAGCGTTATTCAAGTTGGCGACGGTATTTCTCGTGTACACGGCTTGGAAAAGTGTATGTCGGGAGAACTTCTAGAGTTCCCTCACGGAGTATACGGTATGGCTCTAAACTTAGAAGAGAGCAGTGTCGGAGCGGTTTTGCTTGGACCTGATGAGAACATTGTAGAAGGTGATGTTGTCAAGCGTACTGGAAGGATTGTTGAGGTTCCTGTTGGAGATGCTATAGTCGGTAGGGTTCTAAATGCACTAGGACAACCTATTGATGGAAAGGGAAAAATTGAAACTGACAAGTTTAGACCCGTTGAAAGGGTTGCACCTGGTGTTATAACTAGAAAATCGGTTAACCAACCCTTACAGACAGGTATAAAGGCTATTGACTCTATGATACCTATAGGTAGGGGACAACGTGAGCTTATTATAGGTGACAGGCAGACAGGAAAGACCGCTATAGCAATAGATACTATAATAAACCAAGCAAATGAAGACGTTGTCTGTATATATGTAGCTATCGGTCAAAAAAACTCGACGATTGCTCAGTTGGTTAAGGTACTAGAAGATAAGGGCGCTATGGCTTACACTACAATAGTCGTTGCATCTGCTTCTGACCCTTCACCACTTCAATACATCGCTCCATACGCTGGTTGCGCAATGGGTGAGGAACTCATGCACCAGGGCAAGGACGTATTGATAATTTACGATGACTTGAGCAAACACGCAGTTGCCTACAGATCTATGTCACTACTACTAAGGAGACCTCCAGGACGTGAGGCTTATCCAGGAGACGTTTTCTATCTTCACTCTAGGCTCCTTGAGAGGGCGGCTAAGCTTAATGATGATTTGGGTGGTGGATCTTTAACTGCACTTCCCATAATTGAAACTCAAGCTGGAGACGTTTCTGCCTATATTCCAACTAATGTAATATCTATTACAGATGGTCAGATATTCCTTGAATCACAGCTGTTTAACTCAGGACAAAGGCCTGCTGTTAACGCTGGTATTTCAGTTTCTAGGGTTGGTGGTAGCGCTCAGATTAAAGCTATGAAGCAGGTTGCTAGTAAGATTAAGATGGAGCTAGCTCAGTACAGAGAGCTCGCTGCATTTGCACAATTTGGTTCAGAGCTAGACAAAGAGACTCAAGCAGTGCTCTCACATGGTGAGAGATTAATGGAAATTCTTAAGCAGAAACAGTATAATCCAGTTCCTGTTGAGAAACAGATTGCCATTATATTCTGTGCTACAAATAAGTATTTAATGGACGTTCCTGTTTCGGAAGTTCAGCGCTTTGAAGAGGAATATCTAGAGTTTATGGAAGGAAAACACAGAGATATATTGGACGCTATCAAATCTGAAGGAAAGATTTCAGAAGAGCTTGATAAAAGACTCCGTTCTGCTATTGAGGAATTTAAAGCCGGTTTCCTAGTTGAAGAACAAGAATAAAGTTTTGAAAGGGGACTTATATGGCAGGTATGGGAGCAAGAGACATACGCAGAAAAATAAAGAGCATAAATAGTACCAAACAGATTACTAAGGCGATGGAGCTTGTATCTACTGCAAAATTAAAGAGAAATAGAAGGCGCTTTGAGGCTACAAAGCCTTATTTCACAAAGGTTTTACAGACGATACATGATATATTTGATTCTGAGAACAATATAAAACATCCCCTGGTGTCTACCCGTGAGGTAAAGAGTTCGCTATTTATAGTGCTAACAGCTGATAGGGGGCTTTGTGGTGGATACAATGTAAACGTCCTAAAAGCTGCTTCGGCTGAAATGGCTAAGGTTAAAAATCCAAAGATAATAGCTATAGGGCGCAAGGCTAGAGAATTTTTCAGTTCTAGGGGATATGAAATAGTTGAGACTTTTGAACATATTTCTGAAAAGCCCAGTAATGAAGATGCCAAAAAGATAAGCGAACTCGCCTTGAAATTATACTTGGATGAAGAAGTGGATGAGATTCATTTGGTTTCGACTAAGATGCTATCTACTATCTCTCAACTCGCTAGGAGCTCAAAGGTACTGCCTCTGGTAATTGAAGAAGACAGTAAATCTGAAGAGGAAGCTGAAGTGGAGTCTGAGGGTGAAGATAATGGCGATATAGTAACCTACGCACCTTCACCAGAAGTTGTGCTCGACATTTTGATGCCTAAACTGGTTAATTCAGCGGTTTTAAGCGCACTTATTGAATCTTCTGCCGCTGAGCAAGCTGCAAGAAGAAATGCTATGGAAAGTGCAAGTGAAAACGCTCAGGAGATGATAGAAAATCTATCTCTCAGCTATAACCAGGCAAGACAAGCCGCAATAACTCAGGAAATAACTGAGATTGTCGGTGGCGCAAATGCGTTAGAATAGTTTTAAAACTTATAATAAAAATGAAGGGAGTTAGGAGATGGCGGAAAATATAGGTAAAGTGGTTCAAGTCATAGGAGCGGTGCTCGATATTAGGTTTGATCCCGAACATCTTCCAAAGATTTATGATGCCATTAGAGTGGAACACGGCGATGTTAAAGTAGTTGCCGAAGTTGCTCAACATATAGGTGACAGTACAGTTAGGTGTATTGCTATGTCTTCCACAGACGGTCTTGTGAGGGGTATCGATGCTGTGAATACGGGTGCACCTATAGAAGTTCCAGTAGGACAAGATGTTTTGGGAAGATTGATAAATGTTCTTGGAGAAACTATAGACGACAAAGGGCAGATAGATACTGGGGAAAAGTGGTCTATACATAGGGAAGCCCCTAAGTTTGAAGAACAACAGACAACGACTGAAATATTTGAAACCGGTATCAAGGTAATAGACCTTCTCTGTCCATATGTTAAGGGTGGTAAGATCGGTCTCTTTGGTGGAGCTGGTGTTGGTAAAACAGTTCTTATACAGGAGCTTATAAACAACATAGCTAAAGAACACGGAGGACTATCAGTATTTGCAGGTGTTGGAGAGAGAACCAGAGAAGGTAACGACCTCTATCATGAAATGATAGATTCTGGAGTTATAGACAAGACGACAATGGTATTTGGACAGATGAACGAGCCACCTGGAGCAAGGATGAGGGTTGGTTTGACTGGTCTTACTATGGCAGAATACTTCAGAGATAAAGAGAACAAGGATGTTTTACTATTTATTGACAACATATTCAGGTTTACACAGGCGGGTTCTGAGGTTTCTGCTCTACTAGGTAGGATGCCTTCAGCGGTTGGTTACCAGCCTACACTCGCTACAGACATGGGGCAGTTGCAGGAGAGGATAACATCTACTAAGAATGGTTCTGTAACATCTGTTCAGGCTGTATACGTTCCCGCGGACGACTTGACAGACCCTGCGCCTGCTACTACGTTTTCTCACCTTGATGCTACTACAGTTCTTTCAAGAAAGATATCTGAAATGGGAATATATCCAGCAGTTGACCCATTAGATTCATCATCTAGGATACTATCACCAGAAGTGGTTGGTGAGGAGCACTATGCTGTTGCAAGGCAGGTTGAAGAGGTTTTACAACGTTACCAAGAATTGCAAGACATCATAGCCATACTAGGTATGGATGAACTATCTGATGAAGATAAGGTGATCGTTGCTAGGGCAAGAAGAATTCAGCGTTTCTTGTCACAACCCTTCCACGTTGCAGAGCAGTTTACAGGATTCTCTGGAGTATATGTAAGCCTTGCTGATACCGTAAGAGGATTTAAAGAAATACTAGATGGAAACCACGATAACCTACCAGAGCAAGCTTTCTTGATGGTAGGTACAATAGAACAAGCCGTAGAAAAAGCTAATACCATAAAAGGAGAATAACGTGGCTGGAAGAATCAATTTAGATATTGTTGCTCCAGATAAGTCGTTCTTTTCAGGAGAAGCTGATATGCTTATTATAAGGACAACCGATGGTGACATGGCTGTTTTATACGACCACGAACCATACGTTACTCCACTAGCTGTCGGTCCTTTAAAGATAGTTGATGGTAGTGAAAAGCGTTCGGGTGCTGTTGCCGGTGGTTTTCTACACGTTGATGAAAAAAAGGTAACTGTAATAACAGAGTCTGTCGAATGGGCTGATGAAATTGACCCTAAAAGGGCTGAATCAGCTAAAGATAGAGCTGAAAAGCGATTAGCTCATCCTGGAGATGGCATAGATGTAAAGAGGGCAGAATATGCACTTAAAAAGGCGCTCAATAGGATAAGAATATCTAAGGATAAGAAGTAGCTTAAAGAAGTTTTGATTTTATAAGAAAAAGGTAGAGCCCTTTTCATATAATCTTGGCTTTAAAAAAATAATAGTTTGATTGCTGGGAGCAATGATATTAGATATAGGTACTTATTTATACATTGCTCCGAGCATTTTGTCATGGTAAAAACATATGATTAGGTCTTTATCTTATAAGGCTTTAACTTGAATTATTTTGATTGGCATGACTATTGTTTTTAGGCTTAGGTTTTGTGGAAGGGGTGTTTTTCTTGCCCTTTAACCCTGTCTTGAGAGGAGGACTAAAATGCAATACAGCGAAGGCGTGTTGAATCTATCTAGGGCATTGCAGTTTAAAACGGTTAGTAGCAGTGATATAAAGGACTTTGACCTAGAGGAATTTTCTTCGTTTTTAGATTTTCTTAGGGAGACATATCCCCTAGTGCATGAAAAACTTGAACTAACTATGATAAACGATTATTCTCCTGTCTATTACTGGAAGGGAAGTGGCGAAGACTTGCCAATATTGTTCCTAGCTCACTATGATGTGGTTCCAGTAAATGAAGGTTCGTGGAGTGTTCCCCCATTTTCTGGAAAGATAGAAGATGGAAGGGTTTGGGGTAGGGGGAGTATAGACGATAAGAACTCCATAATAGGGCTTATGGAGAGTGTAGAAAAGCTGCTCTCCGAGGGATATTCTCCAAAAAGAAGCATTTACCTAGCCTTTGGCTATGATGAGGAAACCCTAGGCAAGTACGGGGCTACAAAAATAGCTGAATATTTTAAGGAAAACGGAATAAGATTTGATTACGTGCTAGATGAGGGCGGAGTTGTGACGAATGGAGATGCCATGGGCGTTGAGTCAGACATTGCCCTTATAGGAGTTGCAGAAAAGAGCCAGTGTAACTTTGAATTTACCTTTACTGGAGACCAGGGTCATTCTTCTGCACCACCTAAGAGCACCAGCATTGGTAAAATGGCAGCCTTTATAAAAGATGTAGAAGATCATCCCAGAGAGATGAGGCTTACCCCTCCTGTTGAAGAAATGCTTGGAATAGTGGGTTCTCATAAGAAGGGATTTTCGGGATTTGCAATGAGGAATGCCAGAGCACTATTCTTCGCTATAAAAAAGGCTATGGCGTCCAACAAACAGACAAATGCCCTACTCAGAACTACGGTTGCATTTACCATTACATCTGGCGGAATAGCGCCAAACGCCTTGCCTGATAAGGCAAAAGTAGTCGCAAATGTAAGGGTTCTCCAAGGAGATACTCCGGAGGATATAGAAAAGTGGTTTAAATCATTTAATCACGAGTTTGAGATTAAAGCACTTGCACTTGAGGAACCAACTGGTATATCTCCAACTAATACCAAGGGTTTTGAAATTTTAAAGTCCTGTATAGGTGAGGTATTTGATAATCCCGTTGTGAGTCCGTATCTTATGATAGGTGGAACAGATTCAAGGCATTATGGTGAAGTCTGCGACAATATTTATAGGTTTATGCCCTGTATGCTTACATCTAAGGATTTGGAATTAATGCACGCTGATGACGAACATATAACAATAGAAAACTTTGAAAAGATGCTAGAGTTTTATCCATTGTTTATAAAGAAAATTTGTGGATAGGCTTAGTTTAGATCCTTTATTGTGATTAGGAGATTTTATGAATTTTTCAGTTAACCATCCGGCGTTATTCTCCATAACAGCATTGATAATAGCCTTTGTATTATTCCAATCCGTATTCTTTATGAGAAGGGCTTGGAAAAGAGCCTTGGAATTAGGTATATCAAAGTCTGATTTGATGAGGGTTGTAAAGGCGTCAATAGCCTTTACAATAGCCCCTGCAATAGCGATATTGATAGGCCTCATTACCTTATCTAAGTTTTTGGGGCTGCCATTGCCTTGGCTTAGATTATCAGTTTTGGGGGCGCTTACCTACGAACTCCCTGCTGCGGCATCTGCTTCAAACATACTTAATATAGGGATGGATACCCCTGTATCTAAAGCTTCAGACTATATAGCCATTTCGTGGGTTATGACCCTCGGTATACTTTCGGGGATAGTTATAATCATATTCTTTCAGAAGAAGATGCAGAGCGGGCTTCAAAAGTCTAAAAATAAAAACGGAAACTGGAACGAATACCTTATGGATTCGTTATTTATAGGTATGATTTCAGCCTTCTTGGGCATGATTTTTGGAAGGATAACAGAGGGGCTTACAGGTTGGATTCCAGTATTTGTAACTATAGCATCTGCCTTATTTATGATATTGCAAGGACTTATAATAAAAAAATACGAGGTAAAGTGGCTAGAAAATTACGCCCTCCCATTTAGTATGTTGGGTTCGATGGCGTTTGCGGTTTTGATTACAGGATTTATAGTGTAGGGGGGGCATTATGAGTGATTATCAAAAACAGAGTCATAGGCTTGGGAGAATATCTCTTATAATAGCAATAATACTATTTATTTCATATCCTCTTTTATCTTCATTTATCTTTAATGCTTGGCCGGATTTAGATGTGGTTTTTAGGGGGCTTTTAGCTATAGTTCCGATATATTGGACTGTCGGAGCAATTGAGGCATTTACCTTTGGACCGATGCTCGGAACGGGAACTTATCTGGGATTTGTAACTGGCAACCTTTCAGCTATGAAGGTTCCAGTATCATTGATGGCTATAGAATTAACCGGAACTAAGGCTAATACTGAAGAGGGGGACGTAGTATCTACCATAGCAATAGCCGTTTGTTCCATAGTGACGGTAATAATAATATTTGTAGGAATGCTTTTAATATCTAGCCTACAGCCTATATTGAGTTCAGAACTTTTGGCGCCAGCCTTTGAAAACATATTACCAGCATTATTCGGTGCCTTGGGTGTATTCTTTATGGCTAAGAGGATTAAGATTGCCCTTCCCCCAATAGTCCTTATGACGGTTCTATTTATAGCTGTTCCCTCTTTATCTAAGGCTGTAAGCCTACTTGTTCCAGTAAGTGCGGGATTTACGGTCTTGGTAGCAAGGATTATGTATAAGAAGGGAATGCTTTAATACTGCAACAAAACTGATTGTTTTGTTGCATGGGGGTGATTCTTTTACCCTCAAAAGGTTTAGAATTAAAAAAAGGGATGTACGCAAGCAGGGACGGTTCTTGTTCACGTCACGCTTCTCAGTGACGGGAACAAGAACCGTCCCTGCTTGCGTCACCCTAGTTCTTCATAAACCCAAATTATAGCGAAGCCAATATTAAATTTCACTAGTTATCTGTAAAAATATTTGATTCATCTTATTGTAATCTTTCAAAAAAGCTTCTACACTTGCCTCAATCATTTCGTCACGTGTGACAGATGAGAAATCAACTTTATAGCTACATGATTGTGCTAAATAATCAATAAATAGTCGCTGGGCTCTTCCATTTCCATCTCTAAAAGGGTGAATCACATTGATTTCACTTAAATAATAGGCTAATCTATATGGAAATTTTTCGCTTGAAGTTGATTTTAAGTGATTTTCTGACGCCAATTCTTCAAATAGTTTATTTGCCTGTGCCTCAATATATTCATAATTACAGAAAAAATTACCTTTAGAAATATTTACCCATCTAATTTGACCTGCCCATTCATAAATATCGCTAAAAATATAATGATGTATCTTACATAAATGTTTTAAATCAAAGGCTCCCTCAATCAGATTAATTTTAGCATCTACAATACGCAGAGACGTTATTTCACGTTCAGCTGAAGCAAGCATCTTTGCATCTCTGATATTTAGCTTGTTTCTCAAAACATTAGAATTCTCATAACAATATTGAATATCATGCTCAAATTCATAATTATAATTGTTATTCATCATTTGAACTCGCAATTGTATACTTACTCACTAAATCTGCAATCACTTTCTCTATTTTTTCGTGATTACCACCAGTTGATTTTATCATTTTTATATCATCTTCTGTCAATGGTAGATATTCCATTGCCATCGTGCCATTTACTTCTTTGATAATTTGATTGATATTAGTCATAAAAGCTCCAATCTAACAAAATCTAATAAGAATTTAAGTTATATACTTACATAATATTATACCATATATAGTTACCACGCTATACTCTAAAAACAATAAAACCCAATTAAATATGCGAGTGTTATTTGCAAAAGTAAATGCACCAAAATAGTTAATTAATGATAAAAATGGGAAAAAGTAGTAAAATCAAGGTATAAAAATCTTTAAATAAAAAAATAAAGTCTTGATTTTACAATGTTTTATATGTAAGATAAAGTCATCTTGAGGTAAAAAATGAGCACGTTAAAGCCTGAGTGATGAATTTTGTCTCATTTGCAAGAGTAAATGCACCACTCTTTTTTGGCTAAAAATGGAGCTTTGTATAAAC
>PDWI01002620.1_pt1 | contig 26712 bp, 23 predicted proteins | sample 1430891 | NCBI WGS metagenome assembly PDWI01 (sample SAMN01162508, study PRJNA174530) | Oral metagenome, whole genome shotgun sequencing project. | biome: Marine environment; feature: Marine mammal; material: Swab sample of the gingival sulcus; isolation source: swab sample of gingival sulcus...
TTTTGCATAATAACGATTGTGCAAACGACGAGCGTTTGACTGACGAATTCTTTTAATAGACGACTTATGATTTGCCATATTTCGATTATATTCTTTTCAGTTTTCTTTTATTTTGTAGTCCATAGGGGAATCGAACCCCTCTTTCCAGGATGAAAACCTGGCGTCCTAACCGATAGACGAATGGACCAGCCTCATAAAGCAATAGAGCGTTGTGCTTATTGCGAGTGCAAAGATAATTCAAATTTTTGAATTGCACAAATATATTTAGCATTAGTCTTATAATTTTTTTTCTGAAGCTAAACAAAGCTCCTTGTTTCAATTATTTCTCTTTAATAATAGGGAAGAGAAATAAAAAAACTATCTTTATGAGATAAGTTTAATCTATAAGTTTTTGTTAGTATACCAAGTCAAGATTATTCCTATTGAAAACGTAGCCCCTAAGACGTTTATGTCCCTTGATAGTAACGGCTATCACGCACGACACATTGCACTAGATAAAAATAAAGGTTATTGTGACAATAAGATTATACCTAATATGACCCCTAAAACAGCATTTGTTCCGTTCCCAAATCGTAATCCATTCCTTAGCTAAGCAAAAAAATGGTTACAAAAAGCATTTTAAAATCCTTTTTACTAGGGCATTACCTCAATATCAATCAACCTTTTACATAGTTCAAAAGCACTTATCCTTACTATCTCCTTCTTTTTCTTGGAGATTTAAGTATTATTGTCTTCATTCTCAAACGCATCAAACAGAGGAAAGAACAGTAATTTTTGGTTTGAATTTAGGCTAGACGGAACAATCTGTGGGTGTTCCGATTTGTGGTATTCGGATTAGTTTAGGAAGTGTGTGGGAATACTTGAGAAAGTTTTCCCAAAAACTTTTTGAAATTACACGGAAAACTTAAAAAAGTCTTCGGGAAAACTTTTTTAACAAATCAAGGTCATTCATAGGTCTTTGATAAATAAGGAATTAAAATTTGCCTAAGAAAGTCCTCTGCAAGTGTTCCGATTTGTGTTATTTGAGCAAAAAATAAAACCCTCTGTGAGGGCGATTTGTGATATTTTGCCCCACGCTGGGAAGCGGATTTGTGCTATTGGGAGAGAAAAAAGATGAGGAGCTACCCTGTGGTAACCCCTCATCAAATATTATTGTGTCGTGAAAGTTAGATGAGAGCTATTGCTCTTTGCTGAGGTAATTTTCCCATTTAAGATTACGCATATCACCGCTCTTTTTTACTTCTTGATGAAAGGCAAAGGCAACATCTAGGCATTGAGGCGTTTGTCCTTGAGGCGTTAGCTCAAGATATTCACGCAAAAGCTCCCTATAGTCAGGGTGTACGCAATTATTGATAATCTCTTCGGCACGCTGACGAGGCGTCTTAGCTCTTAGGTCTGCTACGCCATATTCCGTGATGATAACCTTAACGGAATGCTCACTATGGTCGAGGTGCGAAACCATTGGCACAAAGGCACTAATCTTGCCGTCCTTTGCCGTTGAGGGCGTAGTGAAGATTGAGATGTAGCCGTTACGAGTAAAGTCTCCCGAACCTCCGATACCATTCATCATACGTGTCCCATTGACGTGCGTAGAATTGATGTTGCCGAAAATATCCGCCTCAAGAGCCGTGTTAATCGTAATCACGCCTAAGCGACGCACAATCTCAGGGCTATTGGAGTATTCTTGAGGACGCAATAAAATACGTTCCTTGAAGAAGTCCAAATCGTCATAAACAACATCAAGAGCTTTGGGGCTAAGCGAAAGCGAACAACCACTAGCAAAACGCACTTTTCCCTTCTTCATCAGACTAATCACTGCGTCTTGAATGACTTCGGTATAAATGTCAAAAACAGGAATATCAGGGTCTTCTCCTAGAGCTTCTAGCACGGCGTTTGCAACGTTGCCCACACCGCTCTGGAAAGGTAAAAAGCTCTTCGGCAAGCATCCTGCCTGCATTTCGCCGACCAAGAACTTAGCAACGTTTGCTCCAATCGCTTTTGTTACCTCATCAATCGGAGGGAAAACTTTATCATCAATCGGCAAGTCTGCACGCACAACCCCAACAATCTTAGCAGGGTCAACCTTAATATGGTCTTGTCCAATGCGGTCATCAACCTTATAAATCTCAAGAGCTTTGCGATGTGGCGGGTCAAGAGGCTCTACAATATCGTGCATTCCTCGGATTTCTTTGGGGTGCTTAGAGCTAAGTTCGACGATAATCTTATCCGCTAAACGACAGATTGTTGGCAAAATACCCACTGCTGTTGTTGGCACTATTTCGCCATTTTCAGTTACATCAGCCGCTTCAACGATTGCGATGTCTACTTTCCCCAAGAAACCATAACGCAATTCTTGAGCAATCGTCGAGAGGTGCATATCAAAGTATGGTGCAGAACCTTGATTGATTGCAGAACGCAAATCTTTATTCGTTTGATAGGGCGTGCGGAACTTAATCGTATCAGCTTTAGCCAAAGCTCCGTCAAGATGAGGACCCGTACTAGCTCCTGTAAACATACCAATCTTGAACGGACGACCTGCTTTATGCTCCTCAATGGCACGCTGAGCGATAGCTTCAGGCACTACTTTCGGACAACCCGCAGGCGTAAAGCCACTAAAACCTATATTATCATTGTGTTGAACTAAAAGAGCAGCCTCTTCTGCCGAAATAAATTTCAAAGCCATACTATTTATTATAATGTTTGTATTGAATGATTTACCCCTCAAAAGTAAGCATTTTTCAGAAAAGCAAGGCAATGAATAAACAAAATTTTCGTCTATCTCCTTGAAATCAAAGCTTAGCCTTGGGCAATTTCTCTGCGTCAGCTAATTCTTAATTAAAGAAATTTGGCTCGCATTGTTTTTTTTTTACATTTGTGAATTCTGTGCTTATTCTGGGTGCAGATATATAATAATGTATCATATATAATTGATAAAGAAATGGAGAAAAACAAAGAAGAAAAGGAGCTTTACCTTGCTCCTCGGGTAGAAGTTATAAGATTAGCTTCGCCACTAAGTTTCTTGGTATCGTATTCTGGCAATGGTAATTTAGGTCAGTATGAGGACGGTGAAGAGTTGAGCGATGATTTCGGTCTTAGCATTGGTCATTTAGACGATGGAGGCGAATTAGATTAGTCTCAGCGATTAACTAGTAATAGATATTATTATAAAAAATTATATAAATGAATCAGATTAGTAAGTTTTTGGTCTTTGGGTTATTGAGCTTAACAGCTCTAACTTCTTGTGATAAGAAGAGTGATTTGTCGTCCAATGGGACAAAACCAGAGAAAGTAAGTTATGTTTCGAGCATAGCGATTAATACTTTTGAGCATTTGAACGGCGAGGGTCGTGCCATTGTAAAAAGTAATGGTTACGCCGTTCCTAAGCTTGATTTGAACAAAGCAGAGTTTGAAAGTAGTGATAAGCTCCCTGCTCATTGGTCTGTCCTCGGAGGTGGAGAACACGAAGAAGTTTCAACGTTTAAGGCTTTAGAAAAGGAAGCAGAAGGAGCCGTTGGTAATGCCTTGTACATCACAACAACAGAGCCTAAAGAAATCAAGATGTATTGCGATATTAGTCTTACAAATGTCAAACAGAAGTCTGCGATGTTTGCTTTAGGCGGCGTGATTTCTGTAAATAAACAATTCTTAGAGTTTATAGACATTCATTCGCCTAATGCGAAAATCCAAGGAATTAAGACAGGCGATAAACAAATTAAGCGAGAAATCCCCTTGATGACGGAAGTGAAAGCTTTTGATAAACTGCTCGCTCCTGCTGGCAGTTCAACCTTGGAAAAATCTACTTTTAATCCAAGAGGAGCTTTGGTCGGGCTTTGCTTTGTAAATAAGTTAAACAAGAAAATCTCTATCAAGAAGATTATTCTAGAGAAGGATAATGCTCTTTATTTTGAGGGAAAATTCTCACTTCAAAAAGGCATTAAAAATACGGATTTCTTGCTAGGAACATCAGTTAGTCAAAATGAAATGCTTAAATTTATTGGAATGAAGGCTAACGAAGATATTGAAGCTCCTGTTGTTTCTGGAGATTTAGAACCACTTCCAAGCACTACTCCTATTGACCTTACTTTGAAAAACAGCTTAGCTCTTTTCCACATTTGGGGAATGCCAAAGGATAAAAGTAAGAAGCTTAAAATCAAAGTTGTCTTTACAAAAGGGAACGATTTGACAGAACTCACAACAAATAGTTTTGAGATTAAGACACCTACTAATGGTTTTGAAGAAGGCAAGGCTTACCGCAAAACGCTAGTTATTAACGAAGACGCCTTAAATGAGCCTTCAACACCAAGCATAGTTAATCCTAACCCACTGATGTATGTCGCTGAGTACGACCTTAATCGTGGTATTGAACAACTCGGTTATGGTACTAATCCCAATACTATTATTCTTAACAATCCTCTAGGGATTTCAAAGAATTATAAACTTTCTGAGTGGCTGCCACACCCTACAGGTTTTAGAAATAGTTATGATTTCCCAGTATCTATTGATGATACTTATGATGTTACAGCTCCTCATCAGCCTGAAAATACTATTGCTTACTTTACTTATGACGAAGCTTATGTTTTATTTAATCATAATAAACCTAGTTGGTTAGATAATTACGTTTTGCCTACTAAAGAGCAGTGGTTGTCAATTCTTCCAGAGACTCCTCGTGTCCGTTTTGATAGCTCTCAATCTGACTCTTTCCCTGCTGAAGAATGTCAAGTTGGTAACACACCTAAGCAATCTTATGATTCTGAATACATCACCATAGCCGAAGATGGTTCTTTCGTAACTTATGCTTTGCGTTTTAAGGGCACAAATTGGGAAAGTGCTTGGCGTTATTCTTGGGACGATACAAGGAAAGCTCTAGTGGTTAAATGTATTGATGTTCACGAACAACATAAAAGCCTTTATAGTATTTATAATGATACTTCCTTCTTCACAGGTACTAATGTTACTGTACGCATTTTCCCCGCTTACAACTATCGGGACTATGATAACAGTAATGTATATGGTTTCGGTGATTACGGGCATTATTGGTCATCTTCGCTCGGTATTAGCTCAGAGAGTGCGTCTTACGCCGTCTTTGATTCCGAAGAAGTTGGAGGTATTGCCAACACATACAGTTTAAATGGTCTTGCTGTCCGTCCGTTCAAAAAGAACCTGTAAATGGCTAGAAAATGCCTATAAACAATCAATATAAATGTTAGTTTTCAGTACCCTAGAGCCTAATTTCCCGTACCCTAGAGGGTAGCAAAAATTACCCTAGAGGCTAAGAAATTTTACCCTATAGGGTACGGGAAATTAGGCTCTAGGGTAGGAAAAACTAAGCTTTAGGCTAAGAAAATTCTAAGCTTTAGAATAACAAAATTCACTTTATTTAATCATTAAAAACAAGACAATTATGTTAAAGTATCGAGTAGTAAAACAGACCTCACGAGTGGGTAAACTCGCTGGTCAAGAAGTACAAGTAGCTCAGCAGGTTTTGACAGGACAGGTTACTTTTCGTCAACTTTGCGAACGCCTAAGCAAGGACACGACCGTTGGACAAGCTGATATTCGTGCTGTGCTGTATCAATTAGCTGACGTTGTTGCCGAATATATGGATTTGGGTTTGTCGGTTGATTGTGGGGAATTGGGACGTTTTCGTCCAACTTACGGTTCTCGTCAAGTGCCTGTGAGCGAAAAGTTCCGCTCAGAAGACCTCAAAAGCCCGAAGATTACTTTCGTTCCTCGTCAAAAGTTCAAGGAGTTCAAGCTTCGTGCCCAATTCGAACGTGTAAGCGACGACGACAAGTGCAAAGCTCCAAACAAAAAAACACAGGGCGGTTCTTCTTCCGAAGACGAAGAAGAATACAAACCTTCAGGACACTCGGGCTTATAGCACCTCCCGGTGAGGGTCAAAATGCTCTCGCATTTTGTATTCCTCAGCAATGATAAACTTAAATGATTAAGCAAAGGCTCGCCTCACGGCGAGCTTTTTTTCTTGCGTTATCCAATTAAACCCTTAACCAAATAATTCCTCCCTTGGTGGGAGGTGGCAGTGAGCCTTTAGGCGAACTGAAGGAGGGGGTAAAGGTTGATGAATTATTCAGAGTTCAAGGGCGTGTAAGTCTTTAATTCTTGATAAATACCCCCTCCGCCTCGCTTAGGTCTGCGACCTAGCTCGGCACCTCCCGCCAAGGGAGGAATTGAAATCTATCTTGTTAAAAGAAGAAACTAATGTAAGAATAGTACGACGATAAAAATTCCTCCCACGGAGGGGAATTCAGCGTCGCCCTTAGGCAATTTCTGCGTCGCTCTTTCCTTTGGCGGAGGGGAATTTCAGTTTCGCTACTAGGAATGAATAATTAAGCGAGGGCTCACCTTATGGCGAGCCTTTTTTTCTATTTAGAGAGAAAGGTAAGCTTACTTTTCTATAGAGAAGAATGAGAAATTAACCGAACCGTAACTTCTATGCTGGAAGAAGTAAGGGTGCTGAGAGAAGTCATAAATTGCGGGGTGCTCTAGGACAAGTAAACCGTCAGCTTTGAGCAGTTTATTCTCCGAAAGGATTAGGTCGGGCAAAGTGTCTAAGCCCTCAATCTGATAAGGAGGGTCAGCGAAAATAAAATCAAAACCCTCTTGAGGAAATTTCTTTGACTTTAGAAGTTTGAAAACATCAACCTGCATCACTTTGTGCTTTTCTCCCTCGTTTAGCTCTCGGCTAATCTGATGAATGAAGCGACTATGCTCTCGCCTTTTCTCTACCGAAACCAAACTTTTGCAATTACGAGACAGCAGTTCTACAGAAATGCTCCCTGTCCCTGCAAAAAGGTCTAGGCAGTCTGTTCCGTCTAGTTCAATAAGATTGTTAAGGACGTTAAAGAGATTTTCTTTGGCAAAGTCCGTCGTCGGACGAGCATTGAAGCTTTTCGGCACGTCAAAGCGACGACGTTTATATTTCCCTCCTACGATACGCATCGTTTATTCTGTCTTTTGCTTATAATTACTGATTCGCTCTTTTAGATTTCCTTCTATGAGTTGAGCTGTTTCTTTGAGTAAGGTTTGTATGCTTTCGCTCTCGGCATTGCTTGTGTAGATACTTAGTTCATCTTGCTCTAAGTCAAGCCCAAGTCGTCCAACAAGCATAAAGAGGTAATACATTAGTTCGCCCTCAATCTTGCTTGCACTCTGCTGTTCTACGATAGGAAAACTATTATAATAGATTAGGTCGCCCCTATCTAAGAGCCAACAATCTAAAGCTCTATGACGCAGACTAAGGCTAAGCTTTCGCTTACCTTTCTGACGAGAAGCTAGCTTATTGAGTAATAGTAAAGGCTGAAAATAAGGCTCTAGTTCAAGGCGAACGTGCGTACGCTGAAGGAAGGTTAGCAAAGCTTTAGGAATGTAGAAGAGTAAGCTTTTACTCTCGTTAGGCACTTCTTGGCGAATGGCTGTCAAGCTTTCCTCCGAATCCACATAATTCAGCCAAAGGTCATCAAAGTTTTCTTGATAGAGTTCATTCGGAAGAATCAAGCCTTGTACAGCTTCGTAATAGTACTTCACACGATGAAAAGGCAGAGCAAGGAAGCTATGAGCAAAAAACAAGTCGCTCTGACGCTCCGACCAAGGCTTCGGGCTTGCCTCTATAGACAGAAATCCTTCTCGTTGTTCGCCGTCAAAGTCTTTCCCCTCGTAGATAATAAAAGCAAGTCCACTCGACGAAGGTCGAATGGACATACTCATATTCTCGGCTTGTTCGACCTTGAGCTTTGCTAAGTCAATCTCCGAAGCAAGCATAAATTACTCCCAGTTACCTGTTTCCTTGATTTCTACAAGAGAACCAATCTTCAAACCTGGGTAACCTTTACCTTTGCGACGCTCTTTCAAGAGTGAAATTTGGTCTTTAAGAAGGTTTTCTTCTTGGTCTGCTAGATAAACTTCACAAGGTACTTTAGCTTCAAATACAGAACGTTGAACCGTATCAGCACCCATAATTTGCTCAAGAGAAGCAGTATCAATAATGATTTGGCTAGCTTTAGTCTCGCCAAAAGCAGGCACTGTGAAAACGTCCTCTACGCTCGCTCCTTCAAGCAAAGTGCTTGCAGGTCTCCACGTAGTATCACGAACAAGCAGTCCTTTAGCAATAATCTCTTCAACAGAAAGACCTGTTCCCTTAGCATAAAGCTTATTACCCTTATAAGCAAGTTCGCTCTCAGACTGTTTCTTATCACGCATCTCAGAGGTGTATTCACCTTCAGACTTCACAGAGAAAACGCTATCTTGAGCCAAGAATGTCTTCAGTTCTTCAAGCGTAGCGAAACGACCATAACGCTCTTCATAAGCCTTTTGATACGTTACAACTTTCTTAAGTTTTGCTTGTAGTACGCGTTCACGTTTTGCTTGAGTCTTGTCAAACTCAAGTGGACCTGACACTCCCTTATAAGTAAGGTAAATCAAAACTACAGATACAAGAGCCAACAGAAGGGCTACTACTGATTTAATTCCTTTGTCCATTAGTTAATCTTTATTATAATTATTAGTTTCTATTCCAACTTAACTTTGCTATATTTGTGCGACTTGTTAGTCTCTTTCAATATAAATTTACTCCAAAAATAGGAACTTTTCTTGAAAAATACTAACTTCACAAGTACAAATATACGATAAATATATGCTATCTAATTCTATAATTGAAAAATTTTTAGCGAAAATGCCCTATTCTCCGACGGAGATACAGCAATTTGCCCTCAAGCAATGCACGGAATATCTACTAGATGATAATCCTTATGCGGTCTTTTTGCTAAAAGGTTATGCGGGGACAGGGAAGACATTTCTTCTGCAAGCGATTACTTCTGCCGTGGAAGAAATGGGGCTAAAAGTAGAACTAATGGCAAGCACAGGGCGAGCGGCGAAGCACCTTGCTCAGCAAACAGGGCGAGTAGCCACGACTATTCATCGCCGTATCTACCGAGCAAAAGACAGCCACGCCCTAGACGGCACTTATCAGCTTACGACACGAGCCAAAGAGCCGACCCTCTTTATCGTCGATGAGGCTTCAATGATTTCGGGACAATCGCACGAGCCAACGCCTTTCGGCTCAGGCGACCTCTTGGAAGACTTACTCGCTTATGTATGGGAGTCCGAGCAATGCAAACTTATTATGGTTGGCGACCTTGCTCAGCTTCCGCCTGTTGGGCAGGAGTTGAGCGACGCTCTTAATAGCGATGTCCTCTCCGAACGCTATGGACTAGAGGTCTATGAAGCCGAACTAGACGAAGTCGTGCGTCAGACTGCAGGTTCGGAAATCCTAAAACAAGCGACTTATTTGCGTGAATTACTAAGCCAAAGCAAAGACTTTGAGCTAGGGGAAACTGTAGATTTGCAGTTTAACATCAAGAAAGGAACAGATGTAAAGCTCGTTAGTGGCGTTGACCTTATTGATAGTATCGACTCTGCCTATCGCAACTATGGGCGAGAAAATTGTCTTGTCGTAAGCCCTTCAAACAAAAGAGCTTTAACCTTTAATTTGGGCATTCGCTCTCAAGTTTTTGATTATGAAGAACGCTTAGTAAGGGGCGAAAATCTAATCGTTGCACGTAATAATTATTACTATGCTAAGCGACGAGACAAGTCTGATTTTATTGCCAATGGCGAAACCTTAGAAGTCCTTCGCATACATCATCATATCCACGAGTATGACTTGGACTTTGCCGATGCAACAATCTATTTACCTGACCGAGACGAAGAGCTTGACGTTCGCTTACTGCTAACGAGCTTAGATGATGAAAAGGCACAACGCACTTATAATGACAGAAAAAAGCTCTACGATGCACTTCGCCTTGAGTATGGCGAAACGCTTTCGGGTCGTAAGCTCAAACAGGCGATTGCCAAAGACCCTTATTGGGGAGCTTTGGAGGTTAAATATGCTTATGCCGTAACGACGCACAAGGCACAAGGCGGACAATGGGCTTGCGTCTTCATAGACTTTGGTTTGGTTGGCACTTACTTGCCTATTGACAAACAAATGCTCCGTTGGCTCTATACGGCTTTCACTCGTGCTACCGACGAGCTTTTCCTCATCAACGTTCCGCCCAAGCTCCTCAGTAATTAGAACGAGTTCCGATTTGTGATACTTAGCTTGTTTTGGAAAGAGTTAGGGAATACTTGAAAAAGTTTTCCCGAATACTTTCTAAAATTACACGGAAAACTTTGAAAAGTTTCTGGGAAGACTTTTTTAACAAAATGAGGTCGTTATATAAGTCTGATTATTAAAGGTTTAACAAAACAACCTACGGCTGTTCCGATTTGTGCTATTTGAGCGAGAAAATAAACCCTTCTGTGAGGGGGGCTATTTAGTTAATGAAAGAGCTAAAGAATAGGGAGGTTGATTTATAGGTTTTCTTTGTCGCAGAATATAAAATGCGGGAGTATTTTGACCCTCTCTGGGAGGTAGACGGTTTGTGATATTTTGCTTTTTGAATATAAAAACGGAAAGGTTGTCTTTTTGTAAAGCTTGTCTGAGTCCTCTTTGGGGGAGTTATGGAGGTTTAGCTTAATTTTTGTATCTTTGCAAAAGTTAATTAGAATAATTCTGCCTTGTTGAATAAGATTTTAATAAATAGAGGCGGATTTTAAGTATATAATAAAGAAGTAATGAGTTCAAAGAGAGTATTGTACATTTCGCAGGAGATTTTTCCTTATTTACCGAAAACAGAGATTTCGGAAATAAGCCGTAAACTACCTCAATTTATACAGGAGAAGAAGAATGATGTTCGTATGTTTATGCCACGCTATGGTCTTGTTAATGAGCGTCGTAGCCAACTTCACGAAGTGATTCGTCTCTCAGGCTTGAACCTCTCTGTGAATGATTTAGATTATTCTTTGATTATTAAAGTTTCGTCTATTCCTGCAGCACGTTTGCAAGCTTACTTTATCCATTGTGATGACTTCTTCAAGCGTAAAAGTTTGTTTGGTAAGGCGAATGCAAAGGCGGAGAACGATAATGACGCTCGTTCGGTATTCTTCGTTCGTGGTGTGCTTGAGACGGTTAAGCGTCTGCGTTGGATTCCTGATGTAATTCATTGCCACGGAGCTTTTACGGCTCTTGCAATGGTCTACCTTAAGAGTTATTACAAAGATGAACCTTGCTTGCAGAACGCAAAGCTCGTTTATAGTATATATAAGGAAGAAGAGCCTGTGGAGATGCCAGAGACTTTGTTTGATACGCTTAAGTTTGATGGCGTAGAGGGAGACTTGCTTGAGGCTCTAGGAGGTAAGACAGATTTTGCCTCATTAACAAAGCTTGCTATCGCTCACGCTGACGGCGTGGTACAGGCTAGTGAGGAGATTGATGAGGAGCTAAAAGCTTATGTCTCTGAGCAAGAAAAACCATTCTTGGCGTACCCTGGGGCGGAAGATTACGCAGATGCGTATAATGATTTTTACAATAGTTTATGATTAAATATCGTTTCTTAGGGGCTTTAGTCGTTTTGGCGAGCCTCTTTGCTTGTCAAGAAGATGAACTTTCATTGATTGGAGAATCTATTCAGAGCAAGCAAGACAAAGTGGAGAGTGTTCTTCGCTATGTGCAGTTTGAAGCTAGGACTGTGCGTGATAATGAATTGTATCGTAATCATAGCACGACAAGTCTTTTGGGAGAAGTTTATGACCCTGTCTATGGCGATTTTAAGGCTGAGTACTTGGCGAAGCTCCGTTGGGCAGCAGGCTTTAAGTTCTCGCAAAAGCCAATAAATGCTAAGATTGATTCTGTCAAATTGGCATTGACTTATCCTAAATATATTGGCGACCTGTCTCAGCCAATGAACTTTGCCGTTTATGAAGTTGGGGCTGATGTTAAGGTTGAACCAAAATCAAAGGAAGACCTCTCGGAGCTATGTAAGGAGGAGAACTTATTGACTTCTGTCTATGCTTCTCCTAATGACCTATCAATGGTTTTTGGAGAAGATAGTAATAAAATCTATCAGCTTAGATTACCTCTTGAAAAGGAGCTTGGACAGCGTTTCTATGACAAGAGCGTTCAGTCGCCAGAAGTCTTTAATACACAAGAGAGTTTTGAGCAGAACGTTCTTGGCGGTTTGGTTGTCCGCACGATGACAGGGCGAGGAAGTGTCCTACGTGTTGTCAATACTTCTCTCGTGATTTACTACTCTTATTTAGATGATAAGGGGAAAAAGAAAAGCACAGAAGAAGTCTTTATTAGCAGTCGTCTGACAGGGCATACGAATGGTTTGAAGAATAGTTATGTGGATGACCTTTTGGTTGATAATGACAAACATATATACGTTAAGCAACCTGTGGGTGTAATGCCAGAACTGACGCTGAAAAAAGAGCAAATGCAACGTCTCTTAGATGATGTGAAAGAACCGCTAACGCTCGGCAAAAACTGGACATTGGCAGACGCTCAGCTTAGCTTTACGATTGATAATCCGCAGAATTTGACGCTGAACCCTCCTTCATATATGATGTTAATGCCTAGAGATTCGGTTAAGACTTTCTTTGAAGAGGAACAGACGGAGCGTAGCCGTGCTTTGACAACTTATCTATCGTCTAAGTACAGCGTTGATAATAAGCTTTATAAGTTTAATAATATCGCTAATCTTATTACGTTTTTCTTGGCAGAGCCACAGACAGAAGTGCATAAAGATGCAGAGGGAAAGCCTGTGAAGAATAAGTTCGGACAGACGGAAATGCTTGTCAAACGTGATGCTAAAGGACGTGTGCTGTATAAGAATGTTAGCTATAGCGAGGGGCAAGGCTTTACGGTAAATAAGGACTTGGTGCTGAATATCTTGCCAGTGGAACGTGTCGTCTCTGAGCAGGGAGCTACGATTTCTGTCTACGAATCGCTTTTCCCTAGCTTTGTGCGTTTGGATAAAAGTCCTGAAAAACTTAAAGTTGCAATTGTAGCTGCTAAATTTAAAGAATAATTTATTAAAAAAGACTTATGCTGAGTGGGTAGAACCCTAAGCATAGGTCTTTATTGTCTTTATAAAACAACAAACAATGAATGGTATTAAATTTAGACTGATTTTGATGAACTTCCTCCAGTTTGCAATTTGGGGAAGTTACCTCATTACAATGGGGAGTTATTTAGCAAGTATTGGTATGGGAGCTAATATCGGTAGCTTTTATGCAATGCTTGGGATTGTTTCTCTTTTTATGCCTGCTATTTTAGGAATTATCGCAGACCGCTACCTGCCTGCAGAGAAGACGCTTGCCTTAAGTCATCTGATTTCGGGAGGGCTAATGATTGGGCTTTTCGTCTACACTCAGCTAACGCCACAGGCGGACTTGACTTTCTCAATGATGTATCTAATCTTCTCTTTGAGTGTCGCTTTCTATATGCCTACGATAGCATTGAGTAATGCTGTGGCTTATAACGCTCTGGACACTTATGGCTTGGATACGGTTAAGGAGTTTCCGCCTATTCGTGTCTTCGGTACGGTTGGTTTTATCTGTGCAATGTGGGCAGTGGACTTAATGGGCTTGGCTCAGTCTAATTTCCAATTTTTGCTTTCGGGAGGTATTTCTATTTTTCTTGCTCTTTTTGCTCCAACCTTGCCAAAATGTCCTATCTCGGACAAGAAAGAGGGCGTTGATTTGGTTGAAGCATTAGGTTTGAAGGCCTTTACGCTCTTTAAGCAAAAGAAAATGACTCTGTTCTTCATTTTCTCGATGTTACTTGGTGTTAGCTTGCAGATTACAAATGCCTATGCAGACCCATTTATCCGTTCGTTTAAGGATGTGCCTGAATATACTGAAAGCTTTTTCGCTCAGCACGCTACGATTTTGATTTCGCTTTCGCAAATGGCTGAAACTTTGTGTATTTTGATTATTCCATTTGTTTTGAAGAAATTCGGTATCCGTCGTGTAATGCTTATCTCAATGCTTGCTTGGGTGCTACGTTTTGGCTTCTTAGGTTTGGGTAACCCTGGGGGAGGTGTAATCTTCTTCATCCTAAGTATGCTTGTGTATGGTGTTGCTTTTGACTTCTTTAACATCTCAGGTTCGCTCTTTGTGGATAAGGAAGTTAGCAAAGATATGCGTTCTTCGGCACAGGGTTTGTTTGTGATTATGACGAATGGCTTGGGAGCAACGCTGGGAATGTTCCTTGCACAAGCTCTAGTTATTGACAATTTTGTTGGTACAGCAGTCGGAACTGATGCCGTAATGAAAGGTTGGCAAATGAGTTGGTACACTTTCTCAACTTATGCACTTGTGGTAACGGTACTTTTTGCTATCTTCTTTAGATATAAACCAAGTGAAAAAGAAGCTTCAGCTTAAGCTTCTTGATGAAAATAATACAATCAATAAAGAGAGCCAAAGTTCTACCTAAAAGTACGACTTTGGCTCTGTAATTAAACCTAAAGAGTTGAAAGATTTAGTCAAATTATTACGACGTTTTGTCCCTCCGTATAAGGGCTATTTATTTGTGAGTGTCCTTGCGAATATCTCGGCAGCTTTGCTTAGTTTGGTTGCCTTTTCCTTGATAATGCCTATTCTTCGCATACTTTTCAAACTAGAAGATAGGGTAGCGGAACTGACGAGCTTAGAGGCTTATTCTTTCGCTAATGTCTCTGATTGGTCGGCTATTGGGCAAGCTTTGAATAATAACTTCGCTTACTACGTTGGGCAGTTCTCAGAGCAATATGGGGTTTCTCATACGCTTGTTTTACTGAGTGCCTATCTGATTTTGATGACAGGCTTGAAGGTTGGAGCGACTTACCTAGGTTTCTATTCAATGATTCCTATTCGTACAGGTGTTGTAAGGGATATTCGTGTAACGATTTATGACAAAATCTTAAGTCTGCCTTTGGGCTTCTTTAGTGAAGAACGCAAAGGCGATGTTCTGGCACGCATTTCAGGTGATGTGAGTGAAGTGGAGAACTCGGTGATGAGCTCCCTTGATATGATTTTAAAGAACCCAATCTTAATCATCTTTTACCTAGGGACAATGTTGATTATCAGTTGGGAGCTGACGCTCTTTGTCTTCTTAGTGCTTCCTGTGGCAGGCTTTGTAATGGGACGAGTAGGGAAGACGCTCAAGCGTGATAGCCTAGAGGTGCAGACGCAGTGGGGCGAACTGATGAGTATGACGGAGGAAACACTCGGAGGCTTACGTGTGATTAAAGCTTTTGCTATTGAGCAATTTATGAGCGAGCGTTTCCTTAGGGCAAATAATCGTTTCCGCAATAGTCTGATGAAGCTCTTCCGCCGTCAGCAATTAGCTCACCCAATGAGTGAGTTCCTCGGTACGGTAACGATTGCTATTGTCCTTTGGTATGGCGGAGTGCTTATCCTTGGCGGGCGTGCAGGGATTGACGCTTCTACTTTCATCTATTACTTGGTCATCTTTTATAGTTTGATTAACCCGCTTAAGGAACTAAGCAAAAGTCTCTATACCATTCGCAAAGGTATGGGTTCAATGGTGCGTATCGATAAGATTTTGCTTACGGAGAATACAATTCAAGACCCCGAAGTAGCAAAAGACTTAAGCTTTAATGAAAGCATAGAACTGCGAAATGTTTCTTTTCGCTATCAAGAAGATTGGGTTTTGAAGGACGTTAATCTCACGATAAAGAAAGGACAAACGGTCGCCCTTGTTGGACAGAGTGGGGGAGGGAAGAGTACGCTTGTGGACTTGATTCCTCGTTTCTACGATGTAAATAAGGGGAGTGTCTGCATAGACGGCGTGGATATTCGTGAATTTAAGCTTGCGGATTTGCGAGGACTAATGGGCAATGTAAATCAAGACCCTATTCTCTTTAACGATAGCATTCTGAATAATATCGCTTTTGGAGAGGAAAATGTAGACATTGAAGCCGTCAAACGTGCTAGTCAGATTGCTCACGTTGAGGAGTTCGTCAGCACAATGCCTGAAGGCTATGAGAGTAATATCGGAGACCGAGGCTCTAAGCTTTCGGGAGGACAACGCCAACGCTTGAGCATTGCTCGTGCTATATACAAGAACCCTCCTATTCTTATTTTGGACGAAGCGACCTCAGCTCTTGATACAACGAGCGAACGTCTTGTGCAATCTGCTCTTGATAGTCTGATGAACGACCGAACAACAATCGTCGTAGCTCATAGACTTTCTACAATTATTGATGCTGATTTGATTTGCGTTCTGCACGAAGGTCGTATCGTAGAGCAGGGCAAACACGAAGAATTGCTCGCTCAGAATGGTTACTATACCAACTTATATAATATGCAACTCTCAGGAGCTAATAAATAGCCTTAAAGATAGAGTTCGACAAAAGATTAAAATATATGACGCTTAAGGAAGGGGAGAGAGAACTAGATTTTTTAGAAGTAGAGTCGCTTCGGATTATATGGAATTTGCTAGAGAGTGAGGAGGAAAGGGCTATTTGTCTGGAGGCTTCTCAATTTCTTAATGTGAATAAAGATGATATTATTTACCAAGAGGGCGACCCTACGGAGTTTGTTTATTTCTTGAAGTCGGGACAAGTCCGTATAACTCGTGAGGGGACTAACGGACGTATGCACATCACTCGTTTGGTTCGCCCAGGGCAGTTTTTCGGACTTCGCTCTTTCCTTACGAAAGATTGTGAGCGAGCTACGACTAAAGCTCACAGCCCTGTTCAGCTCTATCGCATAGAGTCTTCGGCTCTTTCTTATCTTATTACGCACAATAATGCCGTTTGTCAGTATTTTCTTCACTCCATTGTTGAGGAGATGAACATCGCAGAGGAGCGGACGATTTTCTTGACACAGAAATATACACGTGGGCGTCTGGCAGAAGCTCTACTCTTGCTTATTCGTTATTATGGCTTCAAAGCGGATAATAAAACCATTGATGTCCAGCTAACGAGGAAGGAACTTGGCGAATTAAGCAATATGAATTCTGGGAATGCGATTCGTACTCTTTCGGACTTTGCTAAGGAAGGTGTGCTAGAGCTTTCTGGAAGAACGATTCAAGTTCTCAGTTTAGAGGGTTTGGAACGTATTAGTAAAATGGGCTAATTTTGCTAAAACATAATATATAAATAGAATAAAGATGAATTATTATAATAAAGCACGGGAATTATTCTCCCCTCAGAAGCGAGTAATTTTACCTCGCCTCAATGCTTCGGTATTGCTCTTAGTTTCAGCAATAATGGCGGTTATCTTAGCCAATTCTCCTTGGGCTGTTTATTATTTTGACTTGCTAAAGCAACCAATTGAATTGAAGGTTCTTGGATATGAACTCTTCGTTCATAATGGGCATATAATGACGCTTTCGGAGTTTGTCAATGATGCTCTAATGGCTATTTTCTTTTTTATTGTCGGCTTAGAGATTAAGCAGGAGATGATTGTCGGCGAATTGTCCTCAATTAAGAAGTCTATTTTGCCTGTTATTGCCGCTGTGGGCGGAATGATTGTTCCTGTTCTTCTTTTCTTTGCAGTCTGTCACGAATATCCAGCTTCACGAGGTGCTGCCATACCTATGGCTACGGATATTGCTTTTGCCTTGGCTCTTATTGCAGTTTTAGGCTCACGAGTGCCAAATACACTTCGTATTTTTCTAATGGCACTTGCGGTCGTTGATGATATAGGAGGTATTATTATTATTGCTCTTTTCTATAGTTCAAACATCGCTTGGGTACCATTATTCATTGCCTTTGTGATACTTGCTTTGATTTACTTCTTAGGTAAATTAGGGATTGAAAGCTTGTATTTCTATATGGGAATGTTCTTCCTCGTTTGGCTTTGCTTTATTCATTCGGGTTTGCACGCTACTATTGCGGGGGTATTGGTTGCTTCGGTTATCCCTCTTGCTACTAAAATCCGCATAGAACAATTAGAGAAGACGCTTTATCAGCAGTTTAATGAGCTCTCACATCAGGAACATAAAGTTAGTTCAAGAGGAGATGTTGTCCTGTCTAAAGAGCAACTACACGTAACAGAGCGTCTAAAAAAGATTTTAGGTTATTCTGTTAGTCCCGTTCAGAGACTTGAGAGAATCCTTTCTCCTTTCGTGAGTTTTGTAATTCTACCTCTTTTTGCTTTTGTAAACGCAGGGGTTACTTTTGGCGAAATCAACCAAATAATTGGTGTGCCTTTAGCAATTTTCTTAGGCTTATTCCCAGGGAAAGCGATTGGTATTAGCCTCTTTACTTGGCTAACAATTAAGCTTAAGGTAAGTCCTTGGCCGAAGGGAATGACTTTACGCAACTTGATTCCGCTTTCAATCTTTGGAGGTATTGGTTTCACGGTTTCTTTGTTTATTGCGACGCTTTCGTACAAAGACCCTCAGCTTCTCAATCAAGCTAAACTAGGTATCTTCGCAGGTACACTTATCTCTGCTTTTGTTGGTTATGCTTGGTTCAATCATATTTTGCCAAAGCTAGAGGAAAAAGATGAAGTCCCTTCAGAATAGAGCGACTAACTTTTCATCCAAATCATTATAAACTGTCCTCTAATGAGGACAGTTTTTTTATTCAAATACTACAAATCGGAACAGTCGCAGACCGCAGCCACAGGCTGTTTTTAATTCCCTATTTATCAACCCCTTATGAATGACCTCGTTTTGTTAAAAAAGTTTCCCCGAAGACTTTTCAAAGTTTTCCGTGTAAGTTCAAAAAGTTTTCCCAGAAACTTTCTTGACTATTCCCACACACTTTCCAAATTTAGTCGAATATCACAAATCGGAACAGCTACGAGCTGATTTATTTGACAAATACAATCTAAATTTAAGAGCTAATAAACAATAATTATTTTAGGGCTTGTTAGGACAAGTACATTTGAGAGGTAATTTGCGAAATCCTATATAATAATGTATTTTTGTACTTAGGAATATAAACCCTAAATAAAATAATTAAACAATGACAATTGAACAATTCAATTTTGCAGGCAAGAAAGCCTTTGTTCGTGTGGACTTTAATGTGCCATTAGACAGCGAATTTAATATCACAGACGATACACGTATCCGTGCTGCTCTACCTACACTAAAGAAGATTTTAGCTGACGGCGGTGCTTTGATTATCGGTTCGCACCTTGGCCGTCCTAAGAAAGTAGATGAGAAGTTCTCTCTTCGTCATATCCTAGTTCACGTATCTGCTAAGCTTGGTGTGGACGTTAAGTTTGCTCCTGATTGCGTAGGTGAAGAAGCTGTTAAGCTAGCATCTGAACTTAAAGGAGGCGAAGCTCTTCTTCTCGAAAACCTTCGTTATTATGCTGAAGAAGAAGGTAAGCCACGTGGTCTTGCTGACGATGCTACAGACGAAGAAAAGAAAGAAGCTAAGAAGGCGGTTAAGGAAAGTCAAAAGGAATTTACAAAGAAACTTGCTTCACTTGCAGACTGCTATGTAAACGACGCTTTCGGTACTGCTCACCGTGCTCACGCCTCTACTGCTTTGATTGCTGAGTACTTTGACAAGGATAACAAAATGTTCGGTTACCTAATGGGTAAGGAAGTTAGTGCCGTTGCTAAAGTGATGAAGGACATCAACCGTCCATTTACTGCAATTATGGGAGGTTCTAAGGTGTCAAGTAAGATTGATATTATTGAAAACCTTCTTGGTAAGGTAGATAACTTAATCCTAACAGGAGCGATGACTTATACATTCTTCAAGGCTGAAGGCGGTAACATCGGTGCTTCTCTTTGTGAAGATGATAAGCTAGACCTTGCTCGCCAAATCGTGAAGAAGGCTAAGGAAAACAATGTAAACCTTGTTCTTAGCACAGACTCTAAGATTGCTGATAAGTTCGCTAACGATGCTAAGACAGACTTCGCTTCTAACGACAATATCCCAGAAGGTTGGTTGGGTATGGACATCGGTCCTGATAGTATCAAGGCTTACAGTGAAGTGATTAAGGCTTCTAAGACTATCCTATGGAATGGTCCTACAGGTGTATTCGAAATGGAAAGCTTTGAAGGCGGTTCACGTGCTGTAGCTCAAGCGATTGCAGAAGCTACTGAAAATGGAGCATTCTCTCTAGTAGGAGGTGGCGATAGCGTAGCTTGTGTGAATAAGTTCGGTCTTGCTGATAAGATGTCTTACGTCTCTACAGGTGGCGGTGCTTTGCTTGAAGCTATTGAAGGAAAGACTCTCCCTGGTATTGCTGCTATTGAAGGGTAGTTTTTTCTTAATTAAGAATTAGGAAGGGGCTAATGTTCTCCATTCCTCCCTTGATGGGAGGTGCCGAGCTTTAAGCGAGGCGGAGGGGGGATTAAGAGCTTTTGCCTAATTATGATTAAGAACTTATAACTTAATAAAGGCTTTCGCTCCAATACTTACAAGTGTATGTGGCGAGAGCCTTTATTTCTTAGTTTAGAGACCCCCTTCGTCAGTTCGCCTAAAGGCTCACTGCCACCTCCCACCAAGGGAGGAATTTTGGGTTTATCTTTTTAGGGAATTAAATTACTATAAACTAGTTGTTATTTATTCCTCTCTTAACAAAGCCATTGTTTAGGGGCGACTTTAGATTCCTCCCTTGGTGGGAGGTTCCGAGCTTCAAGCGAGGCGGAAGGGGTAACAACTCGTAATACAACAATAAATATGGCTCTTCCATATAACCCTAAGCTAAAGAACTACTCTCGAGAGTTAAGACAAGCTCACAACTTGTCCGAGGTATTGTTTTGGAATAAGGTTAAGGGAGGACGATTTAAGGGCTTTAAGTTTAGAGGGCAAAAAGTTATTGGTAATTATATTGCTGATTTTTATTGCCGAGAACGGGGGGTAATTGTTGAAATTGATGGATTTAGCCATAAACTAAAAGGAGAGGCAGATAGTACAAGAGACAAATATCTTGAAAGTCTAGGTTTAATTGTTATTCATATTCAAGTGAAAGATATTATGGCAGATATTGATAAGGTTATGAAAAGCTTGTATTATCATTCTGCTTTTGCACTTGCTATTGATAATATAAATTTATGATAAAAAAGAGGAGAGGTGAAGACATTATTGATTATTGACCCACAGATAGATTTTATTTCAGGCTCGTTGGCAGTAGAGGGAGCGACAGAAGCAATGGATAAATTAGTTCTTTGGTTGGAAAGTCATCAAGAAGACTATGATAACATTCTTTTGACAATGGACTTTCACCCTTACAATCATTGTAGCTTTGCTCAGCAAGGAGGTCTTTGGCCTAGTCATTGTGTGCAATATAGTGTCGGAGCATCTTTTTATCCGAAGCTTTTAGAGGCTATTCATCGTCAAGCTCAATTAGGCAAAGGCTTCGCTGTTATTCGCAAAGGAGAGCAAGAAGATAAAGAAGAATATAGTGCTTTTAAGAATGCGATTCCTAAAGAACTGCTAGATGCTGAGCATATCTATATGGCAGGTATTGCAGGGGATTATTGCGTTAAAGAGAGCTACGAAGATTTGGTGAAAACAATTCCTGCTCAGCGGATTGAGAAGCTGGAGGAATGTATCCCTTATATTCATAAATAGGGAGCTGAAAAGCAATAAAATATAGCAAAGAGAGTTTTATACTTGTGCTATAAGTAAAAGAATAATGAAAGCAGAACAATATAAAATCATTGCCCTAGATGTGGACGGAACGCTCGTCAATCATCAAGGAAAGATGAGTGCCGTTGATAGAGAGGCTTTGATTCGTGTGCAGAGGGAGAAGGGCATTCGCTTGATTATTGCTACAGGTCGCCCTTATGCTGCGATGAAGCATTTGGGAGAGGAACTAGAATTAGAGCAATATAATGGCTACTTGATGCCCTATAATGGGGGCGAAGCTTATAGCTCTAAGACGGGCGAAAGACTTTGGCAGAAGGCTTTCCCTACAGAATATGTGCCTAAGCTTTATGAACTTGCCAAGGCTAGGGATTTGACCATTCTAACTTATACGAAGGAGTTTGTCTTGACAGAGAACGTTGATGACCCTTATCTTGCGAAAGAATTACAGATTACGCAAATGCCAACGCAGAAGCTAAATAACTTTGTAGAGGAGATACCTACTGATATTTCCAAATGCTTAGTCGTGGGAAGTGCGGAAGACATTGAGGCTCTTGAGCAAGAGGTCGTAGAGGCTTTGGGCGATTGTATCGGAGCTTTTCGCTCTGACCCAACCTTTCTTGAGCTAGTTCCACAGGGGATTAACAAGGCTCTAAGCATTGAGCGACTGCTGAAAGAATTAAGTCTTTCGGCAGAGCAGCTGATTGCTTTCGGAGATAGTTACAACGACTTAGAGATGCTTGAGTTCGCAGGGCTTGGCGTGGCTATGGGGAATGCTAGAGACGAAGTGAAAGCTCGTGCTAATGCTGTTACGCTTAGCAATGAAGAAAGCGGTATTGCTTCTTTTATAGACAAACTTTTCTTTGAGAAAAATTAAACGATAAAAATAAATTATTAGAATTAAATATATGGGACGTATCATAGCATTAGCTAATCAAAAAGGAGGCGTTGGTAAGACAACTACAGCGATTAACCTCGCAGCTTCTTTAGCTTTTTTGGAGAAAAAAGTCCTACTCGTAGACACCGATGCTCAAGCTAATGCTTCATCTGGGATTGGCATTGATATTGCTTCTGTCGGTAATACAATCTACGAATGTCTCTGTGAGGGGATGCCCGCAGAGGAAGTCATACAAGCTACACAAGTTGAGGGGCTAGATATTATTCCTTCGCATATTGATTTGGCAGGAGCAGACCTTGAACTTTTGGAGCGAGAACGCCGTGAATTGGTGCTTCGTTCCGTGCTTGAACCTGTGAAAGATAAGTACGATTATATCATTATTGACTGTTCGCCTTCTTTGGGTTTGATTACAGTCAATTCGCTTGTGGCGGCTGATGCAGTCATTGTGCCTGTACAATGTGAATACTTTGCTTTGGAGGGGATTAGTAAACTGCTCAATACGATTAAGATTATTAAGGAGAGACTTAACCCAAGCCTTGAGATTGAAGGCTTCTTGATGACGATGTACGACGGACGCACTCGCCTGAATAATCAAATCTATGAAGAGGTCAAGGAGCATTTTAAGGACTTGGTTTTTGAAACGGTTATTCAGAGAAATATCAAGCTTGGCGAGGCTCCAAGCTACGGACTTCCTGCTTTGCTCTATGATGCTGATAGCCGTGGTGCGGTGAATCACTTACAGTTAGCAAGAGAAATACTCAAAAAACATAAGAACTAAATGGCAACGAAGAAAAACCGATTAGGGCGAGGACTAGATAAAATGTTGGGAGGAGATACTGCTCTTGACGGCTTGATTGGGCATAATCAAACGGAAACTTCTTCTATTCAAGAGGTTGCTCTTAGCCTTATTGACGCAAATAAGCAACAACCTCGTCAAGAATTTGATGATACTGCTCTTGACGAGTTGGCAAGTTCTATTAAGAACTTAGGCTTAATTCAGCCGATTACTATTCAGAGTTTGCCGAATGGTCGCTATAAAATTATCTCAGGAGAACGCCGTTATCGTGCTGCGAAGAAAGCAGGACTATCTAAATTGCCTGCTTATATCCGTGAGGTCAAGGACGAAGAAGTCTTGGAGTTAGCTCTTGTAGAAAACATTCAGCGTGAAGACCTTAATCCGATAGAAATCGCTCTTGCCTACCGAGAACTAATTGATGTGAACGGCTTTACGCAAGAAGCCCTTGCCGAACGAGTGGGTAAGAAACGCACAACGATTAGTAACTATATGCGTCTGCTTCGTCTGCCTGCTACGGTTCAGCTTGGACTTAGCCAACGCTTACTTGAAATGGGACACGCTCGTGCTTTGCTCCAATTAGAGGACACAGAGCGTTTGCTTGAGCTGTACGAATTAACGATTAACGAGCATTTAAGCGTTCGTGAAGTTGAGGAGCTTGCTCGTGCTATTAAGGAGGAAAAGAACCCTCCTCGCCTAGAGCAAGAAAAGAAAGCTAAAGTTCGCCAACCCGAGGAGTTTAAGATTTTGGAGAAGCACCTAGGTAATGTTTTTGCTTCTAAAGTTGCTCTAACTTATTCTAAGAATGGCAAAGGTCAGATTAAGATACCATTTACTAATGAGGAAGACCTTGAACGTATCATTGCTCTACTTGAACGTATTCAGCAAGCCTAATGACTAGAGTATTTAAGCTTCTACTTGCTACGCTAAGCTCTTTGCTAATGCTCAACTTGTCCCTTATGGGGCAGGTTCGTGAGCCTGTAAACCAAGATGAAGTCAGACTAGCAGATGATAGTCTTAGCTTAAATGCTGACAACAAAACTTTATTTAAGGATATTCAAGCTGACAACAATAAGCGTGTTGAATGGCTTGAGAAAGAGCAATGGATTCCGAACTCTAAGACTGCAATGCTGTGGGCAATTCTTCCAGGGGGAGGGCAGATTTATAATCGTAAGTATTGGAAGTTGCCGATTGTTTGGGGAGCTTTTATGACTTGTTACTACAGCATTGCGTGGAATCAGCGAATGTATGATGAATACCATTCTGCTTATCGTGATATTAAGAGTGTAGACCCTTCAAAGAATACTGCGTGGTTAGCTTTTGCTCCTAAGGGGGCAAAGCCTGAAGACTACAAGAAATATGATTATCTGACACGCAACCTTGAGCGAGGGAATAAGTTCTATCGTCGCTATCGTGATTTGAGTATTGTGGCAGGTGTCCTCGTCTATGGTTTGTCTATCCTTGACGCTTACGTTGATGCAGAGCTAGCAACTTTTGATATTAGTCCCGACCTTAGCCTACGAGTAACGCCTTGTCTGATGAACAACCCTCAAGAGCCAAACTCCCTACAAATGGGCATTGGCTGTAACCTTAGATTTTAATTTACTGAAATACCTTTTATGAAAAAGTTATTCTTCCTCATCTTATTCCCTTATCTTGCTTTGAACGTAGGGCTTTTTGCTCAAGAAGAAGAGCCAAAGACCGATAGAAGTATCAAAGCCTCTCCCTTGCAAATATCAAGTCAATTAGATAGAGAGGTTGAAGCTCATCTAAAAGCTTGGTATGAAGACTACGCTAAGCACGATAATAGAGTAGAAGTGAAGAAAAAAGGCTCAATGTCTATTCATCAGCCTGATAGCGTTTATGCTCGTATGCTTAGCGAAATGCCTTCAGTCTTAACCTTTTCATATAATACAAAAATCAAGGAAGCGATTGAGCTTTATCTTGGCAAACGTTCTCGTTTGATTAGTTCAATGCTACGGCTTGCAGAGGTTTATTTCCCTGAGATAGAGGTTATCTTGGACAAACACAATATGCCTTATGAACTGAAATACCTAGCGATTGTAGAGAGTGCTTTGAAGCCTTCGGCAGGTTCTCGTGCAGGAGCTAAGGGACTCTGGCAGTTTATGGCTCCGACGGCTAAGATACAGGGACTAGAGGTTAATAGCTTAGTTGATGAACGCTATGAGGTAGAGGCTAGTACTGAGGCGGCTTGTCGCTATCTCACGACCTTATATAATATGTATGATGATTGGTTCTTGGCGATTGCTTCTTACAACTGCGGACCAGGGAATGTGAATAAAGCTATCAGACGAGCAGGGGGCGATAGTCGCAACTTTTGGGATATTTACCCTTATTTGCCTAGAGAAACGCAGAATTACATTCCTCTCTTCGTGGGCGTTTACTTCGCAATGTACTATCATCAAGAGTTTGGCATTGAGCCTCGTCCAATGGAAATGATTAAGACTATTGACTATTTTGACTTAGACAAGAAGGTCTCTCTTGCTCAGATTGCAACACTTTCCGAAACGCCTCTTGACGAAGTTAAGACGCTCAATCCTCAGTTTAAGCGTGGCATCGTGCCTGCACATATTCGCTCTTATCAAGTGCGTTTGCCTTTCGCTAGCGTAATGCGATTGGAGGGAAATTACGATAAACTAGAGGAACTTACCTTGATTGAATACAATAAGATTAAGAGCCGTTATAAGTACTCCAAGGATTCTAAAGGCAGACGTACCTATAGAGTTCGCCGAGGTGATACGCTTAGTAAGATTGCTCATCGTCATCATACAAGCGTCTCTAAGCTCAAGCGTTGGAATAAGCTCCGTTCATCTAATCTACAAGTGGGGCAGAGGCTTGTCATCTATTAAGCAAAAGTTTTTATTATTCAAATGAATAAATTCCAAAGATATTTTAAGCAATTAGTTTTCTTTTTCGCTATACTGCTCAGCCTGTGGGCGTGTGCCAACATCGGTAATCCAGAGGGAGGACCTTTTGATATGACGCCTCCTCGCCTTTTGGAGGCTTATCCTAAGCAAAAGGCACTGAAAGTTAATAGCAAAACAATGAAATTAAAGTTTGATGAGTTTGTTAAACTCGTCAAGCAATCCGAGAACGTAATTATTTCCCCTCCTCAGAAAACGCCTGCTCGCTTTACGATTGACGGTAAAAGTATCCGTATTCATTTGGAGGATACGCTCAAGAAAAACACAACCTATAGCATTTACTTTGGTGATGCCGTAGTGGATAATAACGAAGATAATCCGCTTAAAAATTTCTCTTATACCTTCTCTACAGGCGAACGGATTGATAGTATGCAACTCCTTGGTGAAGTGCTAGACGCAAGGACTTTAGAGCCTGTTTCTTCACTCCTCGTTGGAGCTTACCCTGTGGATAGCTTGAACGATAGCACGCTGTACAAAGTACCTTTCCCAAATGCGGGCAAGACGAATAAAATGGGGCAGTTCTCTATCCGTGCTTTGCCAGATAGTACTTACGCCGTTTTTGCCGTTCAAGATAATGACAATAACCTACGTTTGACTACAGGGGGCGAAGGTCTTGCTTTCATTGATGAGCATTACAAGACGACGCTCTTAGATAGTATGCGTACA
>PDWI01002622.1_pt1 | contig 26708 bp, 23 predicted proteins | sample 1430891 | NCBI WGS metagenome assembly PDWI01 (sample SAMN01162508, study PRJNA174530) | Oral metagenome, whole genome shotgun sequencing project. | biome: Marine environment; feature: Marine mammal; material: Swab sample of the gingival sulcus; isolation source: swab sample of gingival sulcus...
CAACTATTTAGATGCCTACGAGAAAAAAAAGCAGGCAATGTGTTTTATCATTTATTTCAATTTATAGGAACACCTCATGAGTAAAATTATTTACCCCGGCACGTTTGACCCCATTACACGTGGTCATGAAGACCTTATTAGACGTGCTAGCATGCATTTTGACCAAGTTGTCATCGCCATTGCCACCAGCCAAAATAAAGCGCCTTACTTTAGTCTTAGTGAGCGTTTAGAATTAGCACGCCAAGCACTATCACATTATAAAAATGTCGAGGTAAAAGCGTTTTCAGGCTTGCTGGCACACTTTATGGAACAAGAAAATGCTGATTTAATTTTACGAGGTATCCGTGCTGTTGCTGATTTTGATTACGAATTTCAAATGGCTGGCATGAATCGCACATTAATGCCTCAGGTTGAGACTATTTTTATGTTGCCGAATAATCAACATCAGTTTATCTCAGGCACTTTTGTGAGAGAAATTGCACAAATGGGGGGCGACATCAGTCAATTTGTCAACCCAATCGTTGCACAAGCACTCTACCAAAAAGTTCAAGCACAGTTTAAACAATAAGCCATTAAACACAGTATGGTTTATTATTCAGTGACTATTGTCCCTTAATTGTAAAAAATGGAAATAAAAACAATTATTAATACGGACGTAAAACGACAATGAATCGAATAAAATTTGAGATTCCTGTCGTTTTACTTTAGAATAAATAGCTACATAAGAAAAGCAACATGTCTTAATCCAAATATATAGGACATATCAAACACAATGGAGACGGGCGAAATAGCCCTTTTATTTATTCTATGGCTTTATTAATTACAGAAGAATGTATTAACTGCGATGTATGTGAACCACAATGCCCTAACGAAGCAATTTCTGTAGGACCAGAAATCTACGTGATTGATCCTGATTTATGTACAGAATGCAAAGGACATCATGACGAAGCACAGTGTCTTGCTGTGTGTCCTGTTGAATGCATTATTCCTGACCCTGATAATGAAGAATCAGAAGAAGAACTGTTTGCAAAATTTGAACGCTTATGTGGGTAATGCCACAACAAGCAACCTATAAATAAACCTGCTGTATCAGCAGGTTTATGTTATTTCAGAAGTCAAAGTCGTACGCTAAGCCAAACCGTCCATCGACAAATATTTAATCTCTAAATATTCATCAACACCATATTTACTGCCCTCACGACCAAACCCACTATACTTAATACCCCCAAATGGACCCACCTCATTAGAGAACGTACTTGTATTAACACCTACAGCACCAAACTCTAAGGCTTCTGAGAATCGCCACAAGCGAGCAACATCTTTTGTAAAGATATACGCTGCCAAACCATAATGCGTAGAATTTGCCCAATTCAAGACTTTTTCTTCTGTTTCAAACTTATAGACAGGGCAAACTGGACCAAATATCTCTTCTTTAGCTAGAATCATATTATGTTTAACACCTGTCATTAGGGTTGGTTCAAACCATGTACCACCTAACTCGCTTGGTTTACCGCCTAAAACACATTTCGCACCTTTATCAAGTGCGTCTTGAATATAGGATTGAACATTTTTAATCGCCTCAGCATCAATTAATGGTCCTTGTGTAACACCCTCATCAAGACCATTACCCAATTTAAGGGCAGCCATCTTAGACGACAATGTTTCAATAAACTGGTCATAAATACCTGCCTGCACATAAATCCGATTAGCACACACACAGGTCTGTCCACTATTACGGAATTTATTGTTCATAAGATTTTCAACAGCCTTATCAACATCTGCATCATCAAATACAATGAACGGTGCATTACCACCTAATTCAAGCACCAATTTTTTAATTGTGTCGGCAGATTGTTTATACAATAAAGCACCTACTTGCGTAGAACCTGTAAAGCTGAGTTTACGAACAATTGGACTTTCACAAAGCACTTTACCCACTTCGTCAGAAGGTCCATTCAGTACAATTAAAATATCCTCTGGCAAACCTGCATCACGCGCTAATTTAAGTAAAGCATACGCAGACAAAGGGGTTTGACTTGCTGGTTTCAATAATACAGAACAACCAACTGCCAAGGCAGGTGCTGCTTTTTTTGTAATCATAGACGCAGGGAAATTCCAAGGTGTAATCGCTGCTGTCACACCAATCGGCTGACGAAACACTAATAATCGCTGATTTGCACGAACACTTTGTAATATTTCTCCATCTACACGACGGCATTGCTCTGCAAACCAACGCACAAAACTCGCTGCCGATTCTATTTCACGAACAGATTCTGAGAATGGTTTACCTTGTTCTAGTGTCAATAACCGAGCTAAATCAGCCTTATGATCTCGAATCAAATAATACCAATCCCATAAGATATCTGCACGCTCTAAAGCAGTTTTTTTTGCCCAAACCTTTTGGGCCTCTTGAGAACGAACAATCGCTTGTTGTACTTCATCTTTTGTGTAAGACTTTACATAAGCCAAAGGCGTCATAGTCGCAGGATTATCTACACGAATACGATGTACTTCATCTGCTTGCCACGACACCTCTGTACCAACTAATAAATGCTTCACCTGTTCCATATCAACCTCGTTACATTTTCATTGCCCAAATTGTACCATTTTTTCATACGCAAGTCTGAAAATATACGTATCCTCAACATATCCACAGACACCTTTTGATACATTTAAATAGGAGTGACTAGCCAAGAGGACGCAATTCCTCTATAATTTTAAATATATAAAATAAAATACGGAACATATTATGAAAAAAACTTTTTATTTAGCACCATGTGTGGCAATGGGTATTTTTGTTGCCTCATCAGTTGTTTACGCTTACACAGACGGAGACAATATTGATGAGCGTATTGCCCCTGTAGCAGGTTATGTTGGCACATTTACAAACCCCAATAGTGTCAAGAAAATCTTATCTGGCAAAGAGGTTTATGAGGGCACTTGTGCCTCTTGCCACAAATCAGGTGCTTCAGGAGCCCCTCGTATGGGGAATAATGAAGAGTGGGCACCTCGTATTTCAGAAGGGATTGAAAGTGCTTATAACAACGCTCTAAAGGGATTAAATGCCATGCCAGCTAAAGGTGGGAATCCTGCGTTAAGCGACTTTGAAGTGAAATCAGCTGTTCATTATATGATGAATGCTTCAGGTGGTTCATTCCCTAAACCAGAGAAAAAATAATGACATTTGATACATTGCATATACCAGATCAACTCAAAGAACAACTCAAAAAAATGGGGTTTAAATACCCCACACCTGTACAAACACATGTCATTCCACAGGCTTTATTACACAAAGATCTCTGCGTATGTGCAAAAACAGGCAGTGGTAAAACCGCTGCCTTTCTTATTCCTATCATCAGTCACCTGATACAACAAAAAAACACTTCCTCTAGTATAAAAGCCCTTATTTTATGCCCAACACGAGAACTCGCACTACAGATTGACAAAGTAGCTCAACAAATGACAAGAGCAATAGATCATATTCATATAGAAAAATTAATTGGTGGTCAGTCATATCAACAACAATACACTCGACTACAAAAACCAATTAATTTATTAATTGCCACACCGGGTCGCTTATTACGTCATTTAAAACAAAACCACTTAACCCTTGCTACGATAGAAACTGTCATTTTAGATGAGGCAGATCGCATTTTAGATATGGGATTTTTACAGGACGTCTATGACATATTAAGTTATACACCTAATAATCGACAAACCTGCTTATTTTCTGCCACACTCAGTGAGGACATCAAAGTTTTCTCAAAACCAATTCAGAACAAACCAAAGTACATCACGATTGATGCACCAAAAACAACCCAGTCTCATATTACACACGGTTATATTGAAGTACCTCAGCACACGCACAAATTAGACTACTTAATCTCATTATTAACCAAGATACCATTCCAACAATGTGTTATTTTCTGCAACACAAAACAACAAACAGAACAAGTGAGTGATACTCTCAATCTATCAGGCATACTCAGTGTTGCTTTGCATGGAGATATGCCACAAAAAGATCGCAAAGACATGCTCTCCTTGATTAAACATCAACATGTGAATGTATTGGTGGCTACAGATTTACTGGCAAGAGGCATTGATGTCACAACCATCTCTCATGTCATCAACTTTCAATTGCCCGACTCTCCAGAGGATTATATCCACCGAATTGGACGTTGTGGACGAGATGGCACGACAGGTATGGCAATCAGTTTAATTGAGCAGTACGACAAAAACGCACTGAGTAAAATCAATGCGTTCCTAGGATATGATTTAAACCATCTTCAATTATGATGGATTATTTTGTCCAAGACGATGAACAAAGACAGAGCAGTTTGCTAATTCTAATACCTTAGAGGTCACACTCCCCAACAAAAGACGACTTAAACCACTTCGGCAATTACTCGACATAAAAATCAAATCACAGGACTGCTCTTTGCAAACATTGACAATGGCTTCTGCCACATTATAATTAAAGGTCGTTACAATGCTTGCTTTAATACCGACAGCAGTTGCACGCTCTAAAATAGGTGCTAAGTAACGTTTGGTTTCTTTGAGGGCAGAATCATTATAATCTTCCTCAGAAATCGCATAGGCTGCTGATACACCATCAAATCCAACCACAGTAGAAAAAGGCTGTTCCACATTCAACGCAACAATCTCTGCACCTAAATATTTTGCAAACGTAATGCCAGCATTTGCTGAAGCAACTGAAATTTCGGAACCGTCAATTGGTAATAAAATCTTTTTGTACATTTGTCACTCCCAAACATAATCGTTGATTTGTCTATTATAGTACGCCTAAACGCATCAATAAACAATACATCATCGTATTTTTTGCTGATATTGCACCCATTGACTAGGTGTTTTATTCATCTCTTCTAATTGACGTAAATAGTCTAAATGTGCTTGCTCATCAGCTGGGCTGACTTGCACCTTAGCAAAAGAGATATCAGAAAAATCATGACCCACAGCGTTTGCCAGTTCGCCTTGTTTTTCTTGTGCATCTGAAGACAATAATTCAAATTGCCCTCGCGTCATCTTGAGCCATACAGATGCCAACAACTTAGAATCCAATAACGCACCGTGTAAAACACGATCCTCATTAGGCACTTCTAAACGTTCACAAAGTGCATCTAGATTATTACGTTTTCCCGGATACATTTCTCTTGCTAATATTAATGTATCCTCTACACTCGAAGTTAACTCCAATAGCGTTGTATCTAAACCTGCACGTTTAAACTCAACATCTAAGAAACCCATATCAAATGGGGCGTTATGAATAAATACTTTTGCCCCTCTAAGATAGTCACAAATCTTAGTTAATTCATCTGAAAAACGAGGTTTATCTGATAAAAATTCAGTGGTCAAACCATGAACCTTTAATGCCTCTGGAGAACTATCTCGATCCGGATTGAAATATAAATGTAAATTATGCCCTGTTAGACTACGATTAACGACTTCTACACAACCCAATTCAATAATGCGATCACCACCATGTGCTGACAACCCCGTTGTTTCAGTATCTAAAAATATCAATCTCTCTACCTGCGACATATATTCCCTCTTATTCAATCGGTGCAACTTGTGCATAACCTGCATCTACATAAATGGTTTGTGCAGTAATACCACTTGCCATATTAGACAACAAAAAGGCTGTCGCCTTTCCAACCTCCAAAGATGTGACAGAACGTTTTAACGGTGCATGATGTGCCACATGGTTCAACATATTTGAAAAACCTTGAATCGCCGATGATGAAAATGTTTTAATAGGACCAGCAGAGACCGTATTCACTCGCACCCCTTGTGTGCCCAAATCTCTTGCCAGATATCGAACACTGGATTCTAATGCTGATTTTGCAACACCCATCATATTGTAATGTGGGACAGCACGTTCTGCACCCAAATAACTTAATGTCACAATTGAAGCCTCTTGAGATAGATAGGGTTTCGCTGCTTTTGATAGCGCCGATAGGCTATACACAGACACATCCATCATATCCTGAAACATGTCCTTGGATATGTCTGACAAGTATTCACCCGAGATAAGAGTTCTATCAGCAAATGCCATACTATGAACAAATCCATCAAATGTACCCCAACGATCTGAAACTTCTGAAAACAAGACATTTATTTGATCTTCTGAACGCACATCACACGGCAAAAGCCATGCCCCCTCAAATTCTGACACCAGTTCTGCTACACGATCATAAAAACGAGGCTGTTCATACGTAAATCCTAAAATTGCCCCTTCATCGGCACAGGCTTGGGCAATACCATAAGCAATAGAATGCTTAGATAACATACCCGTAATTAAAATCTTGCGTCCTGACAATAAATTCACACAACACCTTTTAAATAACAACTATTATTTACGACGAACCTTAATCACACGACCTGCACGAATACTTGATCCACGTAGATGATTTAATTTTTTCAGCTCTGAAACCGTCATGTGATAACGACGTGCAATACTTGACAATGTCTCTCCACGACGAACCTTATGTGATATCACACGAGATGAAGTACGAGTGTTTGATTTCACACGACCACGCTGGACTTTAATCACACGACCAACACGAATATTAGAGCTACGCAAATGATTTAATCGTTTAAGTGATTTAACACTCGTATGGTAACGACGTGCAATACTCGATAGCGTCTCGCCACGACGCACTTTATGTGATGTCGCATAAGTACGACCTCTAGCACTTGTTTTATAAGCCACTCGTCGCACTTTAATGATACGTCCTACACGAATACGTGAACTACGTAAATGATTGACACGCTTGAGCTCCTTAACCGTCATATGGTAACGACGTGCAATACGAGATAAGGTCTCGCCACGACGTACTTTATGTGAAATCATACGATAACGTGCTTTTCTTCTCTCCACTAATTTAGGAGCGTTCTTAATATATTCTTCTGACAACTTCACACCATCATGACGTGCCACTAGGATATTTTGCCCTTTACTAATCTTTGTTCGACTACTTAACCCATTAACTAACTGCAGTTGCTTTAGGGTCATATAACGCTGTTTTGCGATTTTTTCAAAAGATTCACCACGTTTTGTCGGCAACAACTCCCAATCCGTCAAATCCCCACGATACGAAGCTAAGTTTTCTTTAAATAAAGGTAAACTTTCGACTGGTAGTAAAATATGATGTGTTTTAGATGAGATTTGTGGACGATAATGACCCGGATTTAAATCATAAAACTCTTCCAAAGTAATATCTGCAAGCTCTGCAATCACTTGTGCGTCCATATTTTGATCAACAGGCACCTCTTGGAAATAAGGTTTATTAGGAATCGGATCAAGTGTCACACCGTATTTTTTTGGATTCTTAACAATATGGCTTAATGCAATTAATTTTGGTACATAATTAGCCGTTTCTTTTGGCATTTTTAACTGCTCATACCGACCTTCTAGCCCTTTTGCTTTAGCACGTTTAATTGCACGATTGACAGAACCTCCACCCCAATTATAAGCAGCCAATGACAAATGCCAACTATGATACTCTCTATACAATGAAGATAAATAATCCAATGCAGCATCTGTAGATTCTTTTGGATCTCGACGTTCATCAGACCACCATGTTTGACTAAGTTCATAATGACGACCCGTGCTTGGAATAAACTGCCACAACCCTGCTGCACTTGCAATTGAAGTCGCCTTTGGTTTATACGCACTTTCTACAATGGGTAACAAAGCCAACTCCATTGGTAGCCCACGCTTTTCAATAGACTCAACAATATAATAAATATACTTAGAGGAACGACTAGAAATACGCTTTAATAGGGCAGGATTTTTTGTATAATAATTTTCCCAATAGGTCACCAACTTAGTATCCAAAGGCTCCATACCATAACCACTACGAATACGATCCCATACATCTGTTGCACGTGGTTTGTAAGTAATGCTATTTTTTGAATATTGTGTTGTACCACAAGCCGTCAATACCACCACACAACCTAGTAATACCAAGCGTTTAAAAAGCTTCATAAATAAACCTATTAAAATATAAATCTAAAAAAGTGCTTTAATGATAAGCTGACTCCAACGAATAAAAACACTTTGTATAATGACACATCACTATAACATAATTCATGAAATGAGTGACACAAAATAGACTCTAAAAATCATTTTTCCACGAACGTAATATCGAAAAGACCTCCTGTATAGATACCTCTTTGGTATTTGCATATCGCATAACCGACGCTTGAATTGTGGCGTCCATTAATCTCAAAAAGGGATTTAACTGCTTCTCTGTACCTAATAAACTAGGTAAAGTCGCTTGATTCTGCTCACGGCGAGCCATCATATCTTGTGCATATTCTTTCAATACCTCATTATCAGGGTCCACAGATAACGCCCATGTTAAATTATTCACTGTATATTCATGCCCACAATAAACATGTGTCTCATCAGGTAGCTGATTTAAACATAACATCACCTGCGTCATTTGTTCTGATGTACCTTCAAACACACGACCACAGCCCATAGAAAACAGTGCATCACCTGTAAAAACACAAGGCGTAGATTCTAATATTGATTGAGGACAGGTATAATAAACGATGATCGGATCAGAAGGAACAGAACATATATCTGAATACAGATCAGGTATAAAATACCCCACATGATCTAAGGTATGTCCTGATAGGTTTAATACATCAATAGATAAACCAACAATAGACAAATGCTCACCAGCTTTCACATAATGTGTCACATAGGGCAATTTAGACATATCACCTGCATATACTTGCACTTGAGGAAAATGCTCTATAATATTTGAGATACCACCTGAATGATCTTGATGATGATGTGTCACTAATACGGCATGAATTGGCTTATTGATCTGTTTTGCATAGGCAATTACTTGGTCAGCCTGCCCCGGGTCAATGACTATCAGACCTTCTGCTTGCTCTAAGACCCAAATATAATTATCATGAAAAGCAGTCAAATAAGTAATTTTTAACATGGTGTTCCTATGGAAAATAAATATCGTACATTACAAACATGGTTTCAAAGTGAACAAGGACAATATATTTTAGACTGGGAAATCCAGAAAATACACCAATTAACCAAAAATATCTCGGGTCATACTGCCGTGCAAATTGGATTAAGTGAGCATAATCTATTATTACACAGCCCAATGCTCAATAAAATCTATATTGAACCTGCTGAACATACCAAAATAGAGAAACGTATCACCTACTGTCCTCCAGATATACTTTCATTAGACGAGGCAAGTACGGATCTTGTTATTTTAGCACACACCCTTGAGATCACATCTAACCCATACGACACCCTTAAAGAAGTACAACGCATACTTAAACCTGAAGGACGCATGATTGCCATAGGCTTTAACCCTTACAGTCTATGGACATTAACTCAATGGCTACCCTACAAACGAGAGACATTTCCCTTTAAACGCAAGACCTTTGTACCCGTCAAAACATTACAGGGCTGGATTCAACAGTTAGGATTCACGATTGATCATGGGGAGTTTGGTCTTTATATCCCTATTTTACAAAAAACGACACACATGAAACGATGGCATGTTCTTAATAAAATGGGGGATCGTTGGTGGCCAAGTTTAAGTGGGTTATATATCATCTCTGCCTGCATGCAACCTTTTTGCATGACCCCAACAGAGGTCATTAAAGAGCGTATTAAACAACGTTTACAACAACATACTGCACTTGCCCCTAATAGTACAAAATCCAAAACAAATAGTACATAAGAAAAGATATCAATCAATCACACCCTATGTGGCTGATTTTATAAAAAACAAGCGTATAAATATGTCGTTATAGTATTCTCCTTACCCACATTCCAAAAGATAAGTGGCTCCATATCTCAGCATAAAATACGCGTAAAGTTACTTAAACAGAATCCTCTAATGAAGACAAAACCTTTTGAACACCTTGATTTGCCAATTCATCGGCAATTTCATTTCCCTCATCGCCTGCATGACCTTTGACCCAAATCCATTCAATTTGATGACGTTTTGTCGCCTCCAACATGTCTAGCCAAAGATCTGTATTTTTAATTTTATGACAGTCAGGACGCAACCAGTCTTTTTTAATCCAATTATGAATCCAAGTGGTCATACCGTTTTTGACATAAGTAGAATCCACATGCAATCGAATAGTGCAAGGACGTGTTAATGCATTTAGCGCTTGAATCACTGCCATCATTTCCATACGATTATTGGTCGTCTCTAACTCACCATCAAATAATCGACGTTCATGTGATCCATATCGCAATAATACACCCCAACCTCCTACACCGGGATTGCCTTTACAAGCACCATCTGTCCAAATATCTACTACTTTTGTCATCTTTTACTCTATCGTAACTTTAAATAAATCGGTGTATAAGCATCCACCTGTGTAATTGAAATAAGCGATTCTTTTGCCAGTTCTAAAATCGCCATAAAATGCACTACCAATACGGCAGGTGGTGCACCTTGGTCAATTTGCTCTAAGAATAGCGTTTGAAACTCAATATGCGTTTCATGAGATAGCCGTTTAAGAATTAAGCTCATATGCTTTCTAACCGACAAAGACTCTCGTGTAATTTCATGATGTTGATTTAATTGTGCACGTCTCACCAACCCCTGAATTGCCTCATATAACATCTGTGTACTCACCTCTGGCTTAGGCGTCTCTGTATTTGGTTCTTCGTGTACATACGGCACATCAAAATCACGTTCCATACGAGGCTGTTGATCTAACCATAATGAAGCTTTTTTGATTTCTTCATATTGTAATAAACGACGTACCAGCTCAGCACGTGGATCATCGACTTCCTCTTCCCCTTCAGAGGGTGGTACTGGCAACAACATACGTGATTTAATTTCCAATAAGAACGCTGCCATCACCAAATATTCACCTGCCAAATCAAAATGTTTTGCTTGATCAATATACGCTAAATATTGAGCTGTTAATTCCACCATGGGAATATCTAAAATATCAAAATTTTTCTTACGGATTAAATACAAGAGCAAGTCTAAAGGCCCCTCAAATGTTTGTAAAAAAACAGATAAGGCATCAGGTGGAATGTACAAATCCTCTGGCATATCCAACAAGGGTTCACCATACAATTTCACAAGATGTAAAGGTAATTGCTCTGCTTGTTCCATAAAATCATCACACCATTCATCAGTTATCACATGTATAGTATCACAAAAGGCTAAAGATCAAATAAACTATACACAATATCATTCACAGGTTTTGGCATACCTATTTGATCTACCAAATCAATCGGGTGCCATGTACCATTTAGATTCATTTCCTCAACATTCTGATTCTGCGATATTTTTAGGATAAATGGCTGAATATGAAGCGTAAAATGTGTGAACTGATGTGTTAGTGTTGCTAAAGCACATAAATTTTGGCATTGATTTTTTGTATGTACCTCCAAAAAATCTAAGCATGCACGCTTTGTTGAAAACTCAGGCAAACTCCACAAACCACCCCAAATCCCTGTATCAGGACGACGTTCCAAATACAACGTATCACCTACCTGCCATAAAAGCATTACAACATGACGTTCAGGGCGTTTTTTCTTAGGTTTTGGAGTTGGCAATATATTTTGTGTATTCGTTGCGTAAGCATGGCAACCCACTTGTAAAGGACATGTTTGACATTGATATTTAGTTCGAGTACATACACTAGATCCCAAGTCCATTAGTCCTTGAGTATAAGCCACCATATCAATATTTTTATTATTATTTAACTGACGATTATTTAAACAGTCAAACCCCAACTGCCATAGCTGTCGGTCAATCGCTGCCTTTGTAACAACCCCATCTACACCAAAATATCGAGCAAACACACGCTTTACATTACCGTCCATAATAGGCAAAGTCTGTCCATCACTAAACGCCAAAATTGCATGTGCTGTTGAACGACCAATACCGGGCAAACTGACCATATCCTCTACATTTTTAGGAAAACAACCACCAAAATCACACACCACCCTTTTAGCACATTGATGTAAGTTTCTTGCACGTGCATAATAACCCAAACCTGCCCAATAACTCATCACTTCATCTTGCTCTGCTTGTGCTAGAGAATATACATCAGGAAAACGTGCCAAAAAGCGTTGATAATAATCAATGACTGTAACAACCTGTGTTTGTTGTAACATAATCTCAGAAAGCCATATACGATAAGGATCCTTTGTGTTTTGCCAAGGCAAACCATGACGACCATAGACTTTTTGCCATTTAATGACACGATCAACCAAAGTATTCATCTATTTTCCTTATGGTCGATGACGCACAAGCACATCTTGTTTAGTACTACGTGATTTTTTGGGTACATAGTGAGACACATTCATCAACAAACCTGCTGCCAACCCCAATGTTACCAATGCAGTACCCCCATAACTCATTAATGGTAATGGAACACCCACAACAGGTAAAATACCCATCACCATACCCATATTTACAAAGGCATACGCAAAAAACTGCATAGTCATTGCTCCCGATAATAAACGAGCAAATTCTGTTTTGGCTTTTAGAACAATAAACAAACCTCTCACGACCAATAAGGTATAGATCAAAATCAGCAACACAGCACCGTACAATCCAAATTCCTCTGCATAAACTGCAAAAATAAAGTCAGTTGTACGTTCTGGCACAAAGTCTAAATGAGCTTGTGTACCACTCATATAGCCTTTGCCATACAAACCACCCGAACCAATGGCAATAATACTTTGAATGATATGGAACCCTCGACCCAATGGATCATTCATAGGATCTAACAAGGTACATACCCGTTGCCGTTGATATTCATGCAATACCACCCAATCAACCCCATCAGCACATAAAACGGGTTCATAATAAATAATCAATCCAATCCCGACGGAAACAACCAACACAGCAGGCACAATAAGCAAAAATGAAAAACCTGCAAAATACAAGACAAACAAGCCCATACAAGCAACCAATAGTCCCGTCCCCAAATCAGGCTGCTTAATAATCAAAATAAAAGGAATTAAAATAAAAACAATACCGACCACATAATCAAACCACTGTATATTTTGACGACGTCGATCAAAGTACCAGGCCATCATTAAGGGCAAAGTTAATTTCAACAATTCAGAAGGTTGAATAGTTGCCACGCCCACATTTAACCATCGTGTAGCACCTTTTTGAGTAATACCAAAAAACGCTACCCCTAAAAGTAGAATCACACTCCCCAAAAACAATATCGGACTCACCTTACGAATCAATGACAAGGGTAGCATAGAAACAAACCACATAATAAAAAAGGCAAGTATAAAATTATAGATTTGAGATGTAAATCGCCCCCCTGCGTAACCAACGGCAGAGAACATGGTCACTAAACCCACTGACGCCAATAAACATAAGATAAACAGCAATATCCAATCTATTGACTTCAAAGCATATACAATCCAATTAAATAATTTGGTCATCATGAATCATCTCCTGCTGGCAAAACAGGATCATGATGGTCAATCACCTCTGGCACCACGCCTTCCTGTCGATCCTCTGAGTTTATAGGCACATTGACTGGCACATACACATCAGGTGACTTTTCACTCTTATCTAATGATTCAACCACATCATTACCAATATTATCAAGATCAACTTGATGACTGTTTGAGGTATCTGAATCCAACGAATCCTCTGCTTGGTTTGTATCTAAAATCACATGAACATCTTGTGTGTTTTGACGACCCAACCAATAATCAAACACATCTCTTGCAATAGGTGCTGCCACTTGGGCACCCCACCCCCCATTTTCAACGATTAAAGCAAGCGCAATTTTTGGCTCATTCGCAGGGGCATACCCCATATACAAGGCATGGTCTTGTAAAGACTTTTTCAGTTCTTTTTTCTTATATTTTGCACCTTTTAGACTAAAGATCTGTGCAGTCCCTGTTTTCCCTGCAGACACATAAGATGCACCTTTAAATGCCACACTTGCAGTTCCTTTTCGTGTCACATTAATCATGGCACGCTTCATCAAACTCAAATAACTTGGATCTAATTCAATTTGATATTCTTTATTAACCTCAAAAGATGTCTTTTTCTTTAAAAAATCATTATAAGTAAACTGCATCAAATGAGGGGTATAGTATGCCCCCCCTGAAGCAAGCGTAGAGGTTGCCTGAGCCAACTGCATCATTGTAAAGGCATTATAACCCTGACCAACTGTCACAGAAATTGTTTCACCCGGAATCCACTTTTGATATCGAGGATTTTTGAAGGCTTTCTTTTTCCAAGCTTTAGATGGCAAAGTCCCACGTTTTTCATAACGTAAATCAATCCCTGTTTTTTTGCCAAAACCAAACTGCAACGCAAAATCATGTAAACGATCCACACCCAGCAATGGTCCTAAACTAAAGAAATATGTATCACTAGAAACCGTAATCGCTTTATACATATTTGTTTTTCCATAAACAGCACCACCCGCATTCCTAAAGCGTTGATGTCCATATTCAAAATAGCCAATGTCTCGTTCATACGCATAGGGATTACGTACTTTATAATACATCGCTGCTAAACCTACAAATGGTTTATACGTTGATCCAATTGGAAATTTCGCAGCAATGGGACGATTCAACAGGGGGTGATCAGGATCATCTCTCAACAATGCCCAACTGGTTGAATCAATCCCATCAATAAATAAATTAGGGTCATAAGAAGGCATAGACACATAAGCTAAGACACCCCCAGTATTGGGATCCATCGCCACCAAAGCACCCTTTTCTTGGGATTGACGAAATAACTGTTCAACCATTGATTGCAAATCCAAGTCAATCGACAAATAAACATGGTCTCCGGGAACAGGCTCTTGACGACTTAACTCTCTCACCAAACGACCTGCTGAATCAACCTCTACTTTTTTCCAACCTGTCTTGCCATGTAATGTTTGCTCATAAAACGCTTCAATCCCACTTTTTCCGATCACATCTGTCCCTTTATATTCACTATCTAGCCCTTCATCCTCTAATTTTTTGTGATCACGCTCAGACAAACGACCCACATAACCTACGACATGTGCTGCTGTTTCACCTTGTGGATATACTCTTAACCAACGAGCATTTAAGTAAACCCCGGGGAAATGAATCGCATTTTCAGAAAATTCTGCTGCCTGTTCTTCTGTCAAACTTGTTTTAAGCAATACACGCTCATAGGGTCTTGACGCATAACGGCGACGTTTAAAACGTCGCAACTCAAAATCAGAAATCGGAATTAATGTTTTTAAATTAGTCAATACATCATCTAAATGTTTGATTTCTTCAGGCACAATTTCCAACGTATAATCTCGTTGACTATAAGCTAACGGACGACCTTTACGATCAAAAATATCACCTCTCTTAGGCACAATAGGCACATAGGTAATACGATTACTATCTGCTTGTTGTATAAAGTTTGAATAACGCACTACTTGCAAAACAAACAAACGATATAGCAACAAAGAAAAACAGAACAAAACAAACAATAAAACAACCCACACACGCAGGCTATTTTGTTTTTTCTGATGTTTCTTTTGATAATGATTTTCTGAAAACATATAATTAATTATAGACTTTTTTGATCTAATAAACGATTTGTCAAGGCATCATACAGCATTGTTAAAATCTGCCATAAACAAACCGTCACAAATGCTTTAAGAAATAATGTTGGATTAAACGCTGCATTATACCAAGCATGAATAAATACCGACGGAATAGTTGCCATGATAAAAACAGGGATTAACTGAATCATTTGTTTAAATCCATTAAAATGCATAATACGTCCACGCATTTTTTCAACGCCATATACCGTTAAAATATAATGTAGTGCACCTACGCCCAAAAGATCCAATACTTGAACATCTTTAAACACCCCAAACACAAAGGCTGCCAATAGTCCAACCCCTTTGGTGTAATGTGCACAAAAGAAACATAGAAATAGCAACACAAGGTCAGGAGACCAACTAATCTCATTAGCAGGAAGTAAAGACAATAAAAAACACAGAATCAATGTAATCCATGCAGGCTTTGCTGGAATTCTATAACGAAAACTAGCGTCATCTAATGGCACCAACGAATTGTAATTAGGTGTTCTACCTTGTTCACTCATCATTTACCTCCTTTTCAGCACGACTGCCCTCCCCCTCAGGTCGAGTCACCATTAGCACCAAAAAATGTTTAAAGTAATAAGGTTTTGATGATGCTTTGACTAAAATCTTTGCATAACCCTGCTCAGAGTTCTTTTGGACTGACTCCACAACCCCTAATGACAAACCCTCTGGATAAACATGACCAATACCACTGGTGATTAAACGATCTCCCACTTTGACGTCTTGGTCTCCTATCACATAGCGAATCTCCATGTCTGATGATTCTGCGCCACCAAACACAATCGTACGAAAACTATTCCTCACATTTAACACAGGGACACTCATGCGACGGTTTGATATAAGCAAAACTTCTGCACTATGACGTGTCACTAAATGCACTTGACCGACGACACCTCCTTGATCAATGACGGGCATACCTACCTTAATACCATCTGCCTGACCACGATTGATCACCAATACATCACGCTTTTGATTTGGGGAACGATACATCACCTCAACGGGCAAAGAGGGATATGAAATCATTTGTTTTAAACCCAACAAACGTTTAAGTTCTTCATTCTGATTGGTCAATAATTCATTGGCTGTTTCTAGTTTAGAAATCTGAATCTTCTTTTGTAAATAATCTGTATTCTCATGATAAGCATTACTCACTGCCTCAGACCACACAGACACCTTGTCAAAACCCTCTTTTGGTAAAAGCACAAATGATCGCAACGGAGCGATCACTTGAGATAGACCAGTTCTAATCGGTGCAGATAAGTGAAAAACATCTACCACAATTAAAGCCACCGTCATCAGCACCAAAAAGAATAATCTAATTTCAGTGGCTGTACCCTTGTCAAATAAACGAAGATTATCTTCTGTACGCATTGTTCAATTAATCATTTTCCAAGAACACAGAGCCAAGCTTTTCGAGTTGCTCTAAAGCCTCACCACAGCCCTTAACAACGCACATCAATGGATCTTCAGCCACATTAACTGGCAAGCCCGTCTCTTCCTGTAGCAACATATTTAAATTTCTTAGCAAAGCACCACCACCTGTCAGCATAATGCCCTGTTCCGAAATATCAGCACCCAACTCAGGTGGCGCTTTTTCAAGTGCCATTTTAACTGCTGTAATAATTTGATTTAATGGATCTTTAAGTGCTTCTAAAATTTCATTAGAATTCACTGTAAACTTACGTGGCACACATTCAGACAAACTGCTGCCTTTAACTTCCATCGACAACACTTCACCATCTGGGAATGCAGAACCAATACGTTTTTTGATTTCTTCTGCCGTTGGTTCACCAATCACCATACCATGATGGCGACGAATATAATTAATAATGGCATCATCAAACTTGTCTCCACCCACACGAATGGAACCCTTGTAAACAATACCCCCTAAAGATACAATCGCTACTTCAGTTGTACCACCCCCAATATCAACTACCATAGAGCCTCGGGCATCAGACACATCAAGTCCTGCCCCAATCGCAGCTGCCATCGGTTCTTCAATCAAGAAAACTTGACTTGCACCAGCACCTGCTGCTGCTTCACGAATAGCACGTTGCTCTACCTGCGTCGAACCACAAGGCACACACACCACAATACGTGGACTTGGCGCAAACATATTACGTGGATGAACCATACGAATAAATTGACGAATCATCGACTCTGTGACTGTAAAATCAGCAATCACACCATCTTTCATAGGACGGATCGCTTGGATATTACCCGGCACACGACCCAACATCATTTTTGCTTCATGGCCAACGGCTTGAATAATTTGACGACCTCTGTGTCCACCTTCATAACGAATCGCAACAACAGAAGGCTCATTCAATACAATCCCCTTACCTCTCACATAGATCAAAGTATTTGCTGTTCCTAAGTCAATCGCCATATCGGTTGAAAAATATTTTCTAATAAATCCAAACATAATGTATCACTATCCTTTTAAATGAGTTTTTTGTGTTACACGTGGTTTTTCAATACCACAAATTAATATATAATAATAACCTATTTTAGAGAATTTGACTTGTTTTTTTTACACAATGACCTAAAATGAATACATCATTGTGCGACAAAAGAATATTACGTCAAAACAAACAAAATTTATGAACAAGCAATCAAAATACCCTGTTATGACGTATCTCTTTGTACATACTACTAATCCTCTGTTTTTATAGATTATGTGTACACAATACATACATCATTTCACTTATTACAGGACACACTATGTCACTTGAACTCAAAGATATTCAGCATTTGGCAAAACTTTCTAAACTGGCACTCAGCCCAACCGAAGAAACCAATATGCTCAACTCAATGAACCATATTTTAGACATTATGGAACAATTACAATCCATCGACACAACAGATATTGAACCATTGGCACACCCCATCTCGATCATTCAATCATCTAGCTTACGTTTAAGAGAAGATGAGGTTACAGAAACAGCAAACGTTGAAAAACGAAACGCCCTAATGCGTAATGCCCCTGCCAAAGACGAAGGACTATTTTTAGTCCCACGTGTGATCGAATAGGAGAATCTATGAAAACTGCATTTAAACCTTTATTTAATAGTATTGCTGAATTAAGCCAAGCCGTCACAGACAAGCGTATTAATGCCCTTGAAATCGCACAAGAATCCCTCAGGCGTGCCAAAACACTAGAACACCTCAATGCGTTTACACACATTGATGAGGAACTCACTTTATCCAACGCAAGAAAAGTAGATCAACAAATTTCCTTAGGCAAGCTATCACCTTTATCTGCACTACCGTTAGCACACAAAGATATTTTTGTGACGAAAGATTGGCGAACCACTGCCTCTTCTAAAATGCTGGCTAATTATATCAGTCCTTTTGACGCAACCGTTGTAGAACGCTTACAGGGGTCAGGCATTATTCATATCGGCAAGGTGTCTTGTGATGAATTTGCTATGGGGTCTGGCAATGAAAACTCTGCTTTTGGTCCCGTTCGTAATCCATGGCATATTGACCATGTACCCGGTGGGTCATCGGGTGGCTCTGCAACAGCGATTGCCTCTGGCATTGTGATGGCAGCGACAGGTACAGACACAGGAGGCTCTATTCGTCAGCCTGCTGCATTATGTGGTATCAGTGGTATTAAACCCACCTACGGTGTTGTATCTCGTTTTGGTATGATCGCATTTGCGTCAAGCTTAGACCAAGGGGGACCAATGGCTCGCAATGCAGCTGACCTAGTGCCATTGTTAGATACCATGAGTGGTTTTGACCCTAAAGACGCAACCAGCTTAATGCACTGTGGTGACGATTTAAATGCTTCAGGTCGTATCCAAAAGGACTACGAAAATTATCAGTCGCATTTTCAAAAAAGTCTCAAAGGACTACGAATTGGTGTTCCAAAAGAATATTTTTCAGATGATTTAGATCCAGATATGGCACACATCATTCAAGAGGCATTAGATGTGTTTAAAAAAGAAGGTGCCGAATTAATCGATATTTCTCTCCCCTTAATTCCTGCTTCTATCCCTTGTTACTATGTATTAGCGCCTGCCGAAGCTTCTACCAACCTATCACGCTATGATGGCGTTCGTTATGGTCACCGAGCAACAGAATATAACGGTTTAGATGAAATGCTCTGCAAGTCTCGTGCAGAAGGTTTTGGTGATGAAGTCAAACGACGTATTATGATTGGTAGTTATGTGCTTTCACAAGGCTACTATGACGCTTACTATTTACAAGCACAGCGCGTTCGCCGTCTCATTGCAGAAGACTTTAAAAAAGCATTCCATGATCAATGTGATGTCATTATGGGACCTGTAACACCTCACGTTGCTAAACGCATTGGCGAAGATCGTGATGATGTCACTGCCGATTGGTTGGCTGATATCTTCACACTAGGTGTCAGCCTAGCAGGACTGCCTGCCATGTCAATCCCTTGTGGATTTTCAAAATCCTTACCTGTGGGACTTCACCTGATTGGTGCATATTTCCAAGAGGGACAACTACTAGCACTTGCAGACAAATATCAACAACTCACTGATTGGCACACAAAAACACCGGGAGACAATGTATGAAATGGGAAGTCGTGATCGGGTTAGAAACCCATGTTCAATTATCCACAAAAGCCAAGGTATTCTCTGGTAGTAGTACGGCTTTTGGCGCAGAACCCAACACACAAGCCAACGAAGTCGATATGGCATTGCCGGGTAGTTTACCCGTTTTAAATCGTGGTGCTGTACGTAAGGCAGTACAATTTGGTCTTGCCATTGGTGCAGATATTGCCTTATTTTCAAAATTTGAACGCAAAAACTATTTTTACCCTGATTTACCAAAAAACTATCAAATCACCCAGCTAGAAATCCCCATTGTACAAGGGGGACAAATTCACTATATGCTTGATGGTGAGGAACGCGTATTAAACCTTACTCGTGCCCATATGGAAGAAGATGCCGGTAAATCTTTACACGAAGACTTCATCGGCTGGCAAGGTGAAAAATCCACCGGTATTGACCTAAACCGAACAGGTACACCATTACTTGAAATTGTTACCGAACCTGATTTACGTTCTGCACAGGAAGCCGTTGCTTATGTTCGAGCATTACATAATCTCGTTGTTTGGCTAGGTATCTGTGATGGCAATATGCAAGAGGGCTCATTCCGATGTGACGCTAACGTATCAATACGACCCGTTGGACAAAAAGAATTCGGCACCAGAACAGAAATCAAAAATGTCAATTCATTCCGTTTCCTAGAACGTGCTATTGAATATGAGATTCAACGACAAATTGAACTCATAGAAGATGGTGGCACTGTTGTACAAGAAACTCGCCTTTATGATGATGTTCTAGATGAAACACGTAGCATGCGTACAAAAGAAGACGCACAAGACTATCGTTACTTCCCTGACCCTGATTTACCACCTCTAATAATTACACAGGCATGGGTTGATGACATTGCCAAAGAGATGCCAGAGCTACCAAAACAACGTCAAGCACGTTATATGGGACTCGGTCTTACAGCATACGATGCAGAACAAATGACACAAACACGTGCAACAGCTGATTTCTTTGATCATGTTTTAACAAAACTTGAACAACCAGAAAAACTTGCAAAAACATTAGCCAACGTATTTACTGGAGATTTGGCTGCCAGCCTAAATCGTGCAGAATTAAGTGTTGAAAATTGTCCTATTGGTGCAGAATCACTTGCAATGCTAGTTCGCAGAATAGGTGATAATACATTGTCAAGCAAAACTGCCAAAAAAGTATTCCAAGTCTTATGGGAAGGTGATTCCACAGATGTGGATCAAATTATTGAAAAACAAGGTCTCAAACAAATCAGTGATACTGGTGCGATTACAGCCATGATTCATGAGGTACTTGCCAAAAATCCAGCTATTGTGGAGCAATACCACGCAGGCAAAGACAAGGCATTTAACTCACTTGTCGGACAAGTCATGAAAGCCTCTCGTGGCAAAGCCAATCCTGCACAGGTCAATCAATTACTCAAAGAGATTTTAGGGTAATTCATCCATCTCACCCAACAAAAAGAGCTTGAAATGGGGCTTTCCCAAAACAAGCTCTTTTTTATTTCTTTGAAACACAACACAACTTATGCGACAATAAAGAAATACCATAACCAACACAGTCAACCATGCAATTCCTTTATCCCTATCTACTCATTATCCATTTACTATGTGCCATTATGTTTATTGGGACTGTATTTGTTGAAGTATTACTTTTAGAGGGCGTCAGAAAACAAGTATCAGACCGATTTATGAAGGCATTTGAACTCGCCTTTGGGAATCAAGCCGTTAAAGTTATGCCCTTTGTTATTATAGGCTTATTTGGATCGGGGTTAGGCATGCTATGGTTACGCTATATACCGATGATTCAAGCCCCATTAACCTCGAGTTTTTCATTATTATTAACCATTAAAATCATCTTAGCATTCAGCGTATTAGGTCATTTTATGACTGCTATGTTATTACGACGTAAAGGCAAACTCAAAGGTAAGCCTTATATGATCATTCATATCAGTGTATTCTGTCATGTTTTTTGTATCGCCATATTGGCAAAAGCTATGTTTTATATGCCTTTTAGTCTATCTTTTTAAACACAATTTTTAAGCATATAGATACTACAAACCAAAAAGTGTGCAATACACGACTATATCGAGTACTATAACAACAAACGAATTAAGGTTAATTTAAAAGGACTGACTCCTGTTCAATTCAGAAATCAGTCCTTGATGGTAACCACCTAGTTTATAAACCGTCCAACTTTTGGGGTTCATACCAGAACACTCTGCCTTTTAAACTACTCCATGATTAGATAACCACCGTCATCTGCTCTTCAATCAATAAGGTCACCTTATCAAGTGTGGTATTTTCAACCGTATAAGCATGATAATTTTGCCCATTTTGAACAACATCATCACCAGCTTGCCAAACACCGTGACTCTGATCCAAGACCACCTTATCAGAGCTATCTCCTAGAATAGTCAAGACATGATCAGCATCTGTCACATCAAGTACATCTTGTGCACTGATGGTCAATTCATCTGTATCCACTCCACCATCTTTCATGCTGATAGCTTCAATATTTTTAACTTTAGATACAACACGGTCTAAATTAAGATTGATTGTTTCTTGTGAATCCATCATTAACGTATCAAAGCCTAATCCAGCATCCATCTCTGCCATCTGATCATCATAACCAATTTGATCATCTGAATCCTCAGTGACAGAACGGTTGTCTTGATCGGACAATGAATCGTCCACATCTTGATTCTCTGCATCTGCACTAAAGGTAGAGCGAGCATGGGTACGAATGGACATATCGGCCTCTAAGCGATGTGCCACAACATCTTTGATATAGAAACCAGTCGTATTGCCTTCTGGGGTAATAATAACTTTATTAAATTCAGCACCATTTTCAGGAGCAAATCTCACAGCAATATCATCATTTACTTTATTAACTTTACCCTCATGAGTCATAGTGCCTACTTTTGTATTACCATCGTAGAACTCAACAAGCACATTTTCACCTGCTCCTTTATCACCGAAAGTAATATCTACACTTTGTGCTTTTTTAGCAGTAAACTGAATATCCAGTTTTTCAACTTCTGTTTTAACTAAGCCTTTATAACTGCCTAGTTTATCACCATAAGGATTACCATTCACCCCAATACCACGAGCAGAATGAGAAATTTGTGATGATGCCGTTCTACCATTGACAGTTTTTGAGGCAGTGACTGTAAACCCTTGATTTGTTGATGTTACATTATTTGTATCAATATGAGCAATTGATGTTTCAATCAACGGTCTTTGAACATTATTATCACGAATACTAATGGTAGCTTGATTAGACTCCTGGCCTTGCTCATCAACGGCAACATATTTTAGTGCTGTTGTATCACCCAAACGCATATTACCAGATGCAACATATTTGAATTTACTATCTTTGGGATATTCTGTACCAATAGTTACTTCATCATAGTGAGCATTATTTGTGTGAGCATCTGAACCAACTTCAATATACAATGTACCTTTATTTGAAAGCTCTTTAAATTTGATTTTCACTGTATTATTATTTTCAGGATCTGATATTTTATCTACCAAAGAGAAATGCCACACATCGAATCGACCTTCTAGACCCGAACCCATACCTGTAATCTCATTATAGACTTCATTTTGCTCTGCAATATTACCCCAGTCAACACAACCTCCCCAGCTACCTGCAGCATTAGGATCGCACGTACCACCAATACCATTTTGATTTGTTCTAAGATAATCGCCATTTACGACATCACGGAATACTGCTGTCGCTTCACCTGTATTTGGATTGATTTCATAAATGATATTTTCATTGCCCACTTTATGGTCAGAGTTATCCTTTGTTGTTCCCCATTTAATGTTTGAAGCATATAACTTGCCATTCACAGCCGATAGTCCCCAAGCACGATCTAATGCGTGAATTTGACCATCATCACCTCGAGTCCACAGATCACCTAAATCTGTTAGCTCACCTGTTTTAGTATTATATTTCATTAAATGATCAGGATTATTTGCTGTATTATTTGCAAATTCAGGTAACTGTCTATTGACTGTTACATAAATATCTTCACCAGAAGATGCCATATCTCCAGATGGTACAGCCCCTAGATTAACTTCTGAATTTGGTACTACTGATGCAATACCGTTTGGACCATAATTTTCAAAACGAATTTCTTCAATTACAGGAAGTACTTGTCCTTTAACCGTTGCAAATTGATGCTCTGCCATACTGAGAACATAGAATTTTCCATCCACAACAGTAAATCCACTTACCGTATCTCTGTCACGATTAGCCCCTGTAATTCCTCCTAATGTACCGATCAATTTTCCTTGCATAGTTACAGGATCAAGCTCATAGAAATTTGTTACTGAACCATTCAAAATCCAAGGATTATCAGGCCCAGCTTTAACGTTTTCTGTTCTTGAAATATACATTTTACCTGTTAAATTATCGACCACAATATCAGATGCACCACCTAGTGTATTATCATCTTGAGTAGTTGGTCCAGTACCTTCAAAACTATCGATATTAAACAAGTCTTTTACAACCTTATTACCATCGTCATCTTTATAAACAAGATAAGTCATACCATTTTCATCAGCAATATACACAGAGTCACCAATGGTTAATTCATGATCAACATTATCAGCCGTTGGGCGTTGATTACCTTCTTCAATATACCCTTTTGCCGTTGCTGTAGTTACCGTTAAATTATCTGATGTAGAAATAATCTTTAATTGTAAAGTTTCTGTTTGTACATCATTTGCTGAATTATTCGCTGCTTTAAATTCAAAATAAGCCTTTTTGCTTACATCAGTATTTGCAGGGATATTAAAGCCTTCACCACTATCACTAAACAATTTATTTGTATTTAACGAAATAGTTTTTTCCTGTCCTGTATTAGCATCAACATAATGGAATTTTGCATCCGTTAAATCATCTTGACGAACGCTATTTGCCACGCTTTGATCAACTTTCACGACTACACGACTACTTTCTGGCAATTCTCTACTTAATGTGAAGTCAAAACGTAAACTTTGGCTCGTATCAGCTTCTTTAATAGTATTTGCAGCCATTCCATTGGCATTACCAATACGTTGAACAGAAATTGCGACATTGCCATCATTATCTGCGAAATCGACATTGCCTTCACCTTGATTATTAAGCAATACATCACTACCTTCGCCACTTACAACCATTGCCCTTAAATGAGCATTTTCTAATCCATGAGGATCGCTTGGACGATCAACTTGCTGATCATCAACAATCGGCACGCGTACTTTTATCTTACCTGTGTTTCCAGCATCAATGGTAATTTGTTTATTCGCAGGCACATTTATCCAATTCGTGCCATCAGTTGAATACTGCATGCCATTTGAATTGAAATCGCTATCTTCTGAGAATGTACCACTAGAAATCATCGATAACTGTAGTGTTACATTTTCTGCTACAGATTTTACTGCTGTACCATTTGCATTATCAGTCAAATATACCTCATATTGTAGATACGCATCATCACCACTCGCACCTTCTCTTGCACCTGTATTGTTTCTAAAGCTATTCGTACCATTTACTTTAATATACGCTTTATCAACGGTTGACAAGTCAGTATCTGTTGCCGTTTTTGTGACCGTTGAATTGGGTACTGTTTCAGTAACAGTTGCTTTAAATTTCAAACTATTATTATTGCCATCAAAGTGTAAACCTGCCAACTCTTGAGGCGTAAATGCAGTGTTCCACACGCCATTATTTGCAGTGGTTGTTTTTGTCACTTTATGACCATGGTGATCAATCGCTTCAATGCTCACGCTTGAGCCATTTTTTGCTGATGTTACACCACTAACTTCAGTGCCTCCATCATTGATATGTCCATAACTATTAGTATCACTAGGCTCTGAACCTGCTGGTTGAGCAGTACCATTGATTGAGTTGATGTCGATAGTAATTGTAGCATCAGTAATCGTTGCAGTTGCAGAAGGTTGAACGACATTAACAGCTTGATTTACAGGATCAGCCAGTGAAATTGTCATTTTCACATTTTCAGTTGGTTCAAGGTCAGCATCTGGTCGAGCAGTAATCTCGAAACGTGGTTTTCCTGTTGAACCTGCAGGAATGGTCAGCACCCAACCACCATCACTTGTTAGCCAGTCAATTTCTTGGTTACTAAACTCTTTGCGTGAACCATCTGCATTAATTAGAGTGACCGACTCAATATCATCACGATTAATACCATCAGTTGCACCCACTTCCAACACGGCTTTCACTTTGGTTAGATGTGTGTTTGATGTATCCCTATTGTTCACATCAAACTGTGAAATCTCAAATACAATCTTATCGCTGTTATCACCCTCCACAGCGTTGTTATCCGTTACAGTAATTTTCATTTTAGTGTCATCACTATCAATATAACCTGTGGCCTCTGTCGGTGTTGCTTGTCCTGTTACTTTTGCAGTTAATGTTATACCTTCATCACCTTCAACAATTTGATCATCAACTACAGGTATTCTCACTTGTACTTGTGTCTTACCTGCTGGCAATGTTGTTGTAAAGTTACCT
>PDWI01002623.1_pt1 | contig 26705 bp, 24 predicted proteins | sample 1430891 | NCBI WGS metagenome assembly PDWI01 (sample SAMN01162508, study PRJNA174530) | Oral metagenome, whole genome shotgun sequencing project. | biome: Marine environment; feature: Marine mammal; material: Swab sample of the gingival sulcus; isolation source: swab sample of gingival sulcus...
CAAATATAAGTCATTAAGTTGAAAGCCTCCTCAGAATTAAACCTCTGATGAGGCTTTCTTTTTTTATATAGTGTTGCACTTACGATTGGAAAATACGTCCAACCATCCCCAAAAAACAACACAAAACAGCAATAAATTCAAGCAAATAATAAGTCTTTTAAGAAAGACTAATCAAAAAAAAGGAAGCATTATTCTCGCTTTTAGAAGGCATTTAAGGAGGAATTTAATAAAGTAATTGAAATAAATATCCCTAGTTTGAGCTGAAAATTGCTTATGTTTGAAAAATTTAGTATCTTTGTTGCACACACGAGGGGGATTTGTGCATATTCATAGTGCCAAACTTCCCAAGAAGTAAAAGATAGAAATTACAGAATAAATTAATATTAAAGAATTAAAGTTATGATTGAAGAAAAAGTAAAAGCAATTATCGTTGATAAGTTGGGATGTGATGAATCAGCAGTAACACCAGAAGCAGATTTCGCAGCAGACCTAGGAGCAGACTCTCTAGATACAGTAGAGCTAATTATGGACTTCGAAAGAGAATTTGATCTTCAAATTCCAGACCAAGACGCTCAAGCTATCAAGACAGTAGGCGACGTAATCAAGTATATCGAAGAAAAGAAGTAATCTTTTCCAATGGAATTAAAAAGAGTAGTCATCACAGGTCTCGGAGCAATCACCCCACTAGGGAAAACTGCTCCCGAAACTTGGGATGCTATAAAAGAGGGTAAGAGTGGTGCTGCACCAATTACTCTCTTTGACGCTTCTAAGTATAAGACATCTTTTGCCTGTGAGGTTAAGGACTTTAACGTTACAGACTATATGGATCGTAAGGAAGCTCGCCGTCTGGATCGCTTTGCTCAATTTGCAATGGTGGCAGCAGACGAAGCTATCAATGACTCTAAGTTAGATCTGGAGCAAGAGGACAAAACCAAGATCGGTGTCATCATCGCCTCTGGTATAGGAGGACTGATCACTTTCCAAGACGAAGTAATGGCTTATGATAGAGAGCGTGGTCCACGTTTTGGTCCATTCTTCATACCTAAGATGATTTCAGACATTGCTGCTGGACACGTCTCAATGAAGTATGGCTTTCACGGACCAAACTACTCAACAGCTTCAGCTTGTGCTTCTAGCACGAATGCTCTGATTGACGCTTGCCACCTAATCCGCTTAGGTAAAGCCAACGTGATCATTGCTGGAGGCTCGGAAGCTCCTATCTGCGAAGCAGGAGTGGGAGGCTTCAACACAATGAATGCTCTCTCTACCCTTAACGACGAAGCAGAAACTGCTTCACGCCCATTCTCAGCTAGTCGTGACGGCTTCGTCATTGGAGAAGGTGGAGCTTGCCTTATCGTAGAAGAACTTGAACACGCTATTGCTCGTGGTGCTCATATCTATGCAGAGCTAGTAGGGACAGGTCTCTCGGCTGACGCTTACCACTTGACTGCTACTCACCCAGAAGGCTTGGGAGCTAAGTTGGTAATGACGAATGCTATAGAAGATGCTGGACTAACTGTTGAAGATATTGACTACATCAACGTACACGGAACGTCAACACCTGTTGGAGATATTTCGGAGACTAAAGCAATCAAAGATGTCTTTGGCGACTATGCTTATCAGTTGAATATCAGTTCAACAAAAAGTATGACAGGACACCTTCTAGGAGCTGCAGGAGCGTTAGAAGCTATGATAGCTGTGAAAAGTGTAGAAGAAGATATTGTTCCTCCAACAATTAACCATAAGGAAGAGGATCAAGATCCTGAGATTGACTACAAGCTAAACTTTACATTTAACAAGGCTCAGCATCGTACTATACGTACAGCTCTATCAAATACTTTTGGATTTGGTGGACACAATGCCTCTGTTATCTTCAAAAAGTTTGCTAAATAGCGATCTAAAGAAATACATTAATTATTAATGTTGAAAAAGTTATACTTAAAAATAGGAAGGCTCTTTGGAATTACCGAAGAGCCTTCCTTATTATATCTGGAAAAACTTCTTGGTTTTGAGCCTAAGAAGGAAGAGATCTACGAACTTGCCTTGACACATAAAAGTATGGCAGGGGAGCTGGAGAACAACGAACGCTTAGAATATCTTGGCGATACTGTCCTAGATACTATAGTTAGCGAATATCTCTACTACGAATACCCTGACTGGACAGAGGGGCGTCTCTCACAAACACGCAGTGACTGGGTCAAACGTAAAACAAACAACCTCGTTGCACGCAAGCTCAAACTAGAGAACTACATCCATTACAACAAGCGATGTAAGATGTCTGAGGATATGCTTGGCAACTGCCTTGAAGCATTAATCGGAGCAATCTTCTTAGATCAAGGTTATGATAAGGCGAAGGAATTTTTCTATGCTAAAGTCTTGCCACAGATACAAGACTTGGAGAAAGTTGACAAAGAGCATTCTATCAATTACAAGATGTTACTTAATACTTGGGCTCAACGCAACAACACTAAAATTCATTACAATATGTTATTCAGTCCTAAGCACGGACGAGGGACCTTCCGTTGTGCTGTAGAGATTCAAGAGCGAACTTACCCCGTAGGCACAGGACGAAATATGAAACTATCTCAACAGAATGCAGCCAAAGAAGCATTGCTAGAACTTGAAGTGATTTCGCAAGAGGACTTAAACTAATACTCGCTAAATAAAGCTCTCACTTATCAACCAAATAAAAACAAATAAGAAAGGCTCAGGTCGTGATGACCTGAGCCTTTCTCTGTAATTAATAACAATAAACAATCTTATTTCTTAGGCTTTGCTGGCAAGTGAACAGCAATGTCTAGAGCGTCAGCAATTGCTTCGTATAGAGCTTCAGAGTAAGTTGGGTGTCCGTAGATTGTACCAATCACTTCTTCCGCTGTAGCCTCCATCTCCATAATTAGAGAAGCTTGGCTAATCATCTCAGCAGCCATTGTACCAATAATATGAATACCTAGGATTTCGCCGTACTTATTGTCAAGAATAACCTTCACAAATCCATGGTTTTCTCCTGATGCCAAAGCACGTCCGTTGGCAGCAAATGGGAACTTACCAATGCGAATCTGTCCGTAGTGTTCACGTGCTTGCTTTTCTGTAAGACCAACCATTGCCACTTCAGGAAGTGTATAAACAACCGAAGGAGCAGAAGTTAGTTTCAACTCTATCTTGTTACCGTGTAGAGCATTCTCTGCTGCTACTTCAGCCATACGGAAAGCAGTGTGAGCTAACATTTTGATACCATTCACGTCACCTGGAGCGTAAACACCCTTAACGCTAGTCTCCATATACTTGTCCACCTTGATCTTACCTCTCTCAATCTCTAGGTCTAGCTCACCAACACCTTCAAGGTCAGGAACACGTCCGATAGAAAGAAGAGCCTTAGAAGCTTGAACCTTCGTGCCATCCTTCAATGTAGCCTCAATGCCACCGTCCTTGTCTTCTAGTTTGTCGATACCAGTACCTGTCAAGATCTTAATACCAGTAGCTTCCATTTCCTTGCGAAGTGTTTCAGAAACTTCTGTATCAAGAGCTGGAATGATCAAATCTGCCATCTCAACGATTGTAACCTTAGTACCAAGAGAACCTAGTGCTTGTGCCATCTCTACACCAATTACACCACCACCGATGACAATCAATGATTCTGGAAGCTCTTGCAATGCTAGGATTGAATCACTTGTAAGAACATGTTCACTCTCAATACCTGGGATAGGAATTTGAGCAACTTTTGAACCACCAGCAAGGATAATCTTATCTGTCTTCAAGATTTGTGTACCGTTGATAACAACGTCCTTATCCTTGTTGATACATCCTACACCTCGGAAGACTTCTACGTTGTTACTCTTGAGTAGTGAATAAACGCCACCTGTCAATTTCTTCACAACAGAATCTTTGTAGTTAACAAGTTTCTTCATATCTACCTTGAAGTTCATATCTTCAAATAAGATACCTCTTGCAGAAGCTTGTTTTACACCGTTAAGGATTTCAGCATTTCTTAGGAAAGTCTTCGTTGGGATACAACCCTTATTCAAACAAGTACCTCCAAATTCACTCTTCTCAACGATAGCTACCTTAGCACCCATCTGAGCAGCCTTAATTGCAGCTACATATCCAGCAGGTCCACCACCAATGACAACAACGTGGTAAGAGCCTTCCATTCTGATCAAAGGAAGTTTACCCTCTGTGTCACTCTCTACAGGAGCAGGAGCTTCTGGCATCACTTCGTCCTTAGTAGGCACTGTGTCAAGACTATCTCCCTCGTCGCCGATATAAGCAATCACTTCGGCAATAGGCACTGTAGCACCAGCAGGATGAACGATCTTCATTAACTTACCGCTAGCTTCAGCCTCGATCTCCATACTAGTTTTGTCTGTCATAATCTCAAGAATGATCTCCCCCTCTTGGACTGTATCACCCTCTTCCTTTATCCAGCGAACGATTTCGCCCTCTGTCATATCAATACCCGCCTTGGGCATTATCACTTCTGTAACCATAATTTATATGATAATTTTATAATTTTATTGTTAATGCTCCTTGCTTACACAAGTAGAGGGAGCGGAGATTCTAATAAAGCTTTTAATTCTTGCATAAACTTAGCTGCGGCAAGACCATTGATAACTCTGTGGTCGCTTGTCAAACTCATCTTCATTACTGGACGAATGACAACTTCGCCATTTCTCTCTACTGGCATCTTCTTAGTAGAAGCGATAGAAAGGATCGCAGCATTTGGCTGGTTGATGATTGATGTGAAAGACTCTACACCATACATACCTAGGTTAGAAATAGTAAAGGTACTACCCTCTTGGTCTTGAGGTGTTAGTTTCTTACCTACTGCACGAGAGCCAAGGTCTTTAAGTTTCAACATCAATTCTGTTAAGCTCATCTTATCAGCATTATGAGCCACTGGTACGAGTAAACCTTCGTCCATACCTACTGCCATAGCTAAGTTCACATAGTTATGCAGTTCGATCTCTGTGCCGTCTGGACTTAGAGAAGCGTTGATATATGGATGATTCATCAGAGTACGAGCTACAGCAAGAGAGATCATATCTGTTACTGTCAATTTCTTGCCAGTCTTTGCCATAATTGGCTCTATCAACTGAGCACGAAGCTTATTCATCTCTGTCATATCCACTTCGTAGTTTAGTACGAATGTAGGAGCAGAGAAGAAACTATCACTCATACGCTTAGCAATGACACGACGCATCATATTCATTGGCACTTTCTCTACCTCGCCATAGCCACAAGATAGGGCTGATGAGCCAGCAGAAGGTGTATTGTTTGTAGGTGTAGCACTTGCTGTCGCTTGAGGTTTCACTGGAGCTTGAGCCTTTGGAGCAGGAGCTACAGCTTGCTTAGGAGCAAAAGCAGCTGGTGTATCTTCAAAGACAGATAGGATTTTCTCCAAACAAGGGTCAGAATAGCCTTCTATTGTTGCTGTAACATCACGTTTTGTAATCTTACCCATAAAGCCTGTTCCCTTGATATTGCTTACATCTAAGCCATAAGCTTCGATCACTTTCTTAGCAAGTGGTGTCGCACCACCTTCTCTCTGATAAGTGAAGCTTGCCACGTCTGACTCGTGAATACGTCCTTTATATCCACTACCCACCACTTTGCTCAGCTCAATGCCCATTCTATGAGCAAGTGAACGAGCAGCAGGAGTAGCTCTTAGTTTTTGTTCAGCCATAATTCTTTTTGATTAACGGTTTTCTACCAAGCGTTCGATATACTTTAGGATACGTTCTGGCTTTGGAAGAAGAGAATCTTCTAATGTATAGTTATAAGGTACTGGCACATCATCAGCAGCCAAACGAAGGATACGACCATCAAGATAGTCAAAAGCATCACTCTCGGCAATCATAGCTGAAATTTCGCCGATAAATCCACCTGTCTTATGAGCATCATTGACTAGAAGCACACGACCTGTCTTCTTAACTGATGTCATAATAGCATCCTTGTCTAGCGGTGAAAGTGTCATCAAGTCCACTACTTCTACCTCAATACCCTTTTCACGAGCCATATCAGCAGCCTCTAGCACACGACGAAGCATACGACCATAAGTAATCACAGTTACGTCCTTACCCACACGTTTGATGTCAGCCTTACCTAGTTCTAGTACGAAGTCAGGACTTACAGGCACTTCTCCCTTTACGTTATATTCAGCCTTGTACTCCATAAAGATAACTGGGTTGTTGTCTCTAATAGAAGCTTTAAGCAAACCTTTCAAGTCTGCAGGAGTTCCAGGTGCTACCACCTTCAAACCAGGGATGTGTGTAAACCACGCTTCCAAGCTCTGTGAGTGCTGAGCAGCAGAACCTACACCAGAACCCGCCGCACAACGGAATACAACTGGCACTTGACCTTTACCGCCATACATATAACGAGTTTTAGCTGCTTGGTTCACGATATTATCCATCATATAAACGATGAAGTCCATAAACGTAACGTCAACGATAGGACGCATACCTGTCATCGCAGCACCTACAGCACATCCAGAGATAGCATTCTCACTAATAGGTGTATCTCTTACACGCTCAGGACCAAATTCCTCTAGCATACCTACAGAAGTACCAAAGTCCCCTCCGAAAATACCAACGTCTTCTCCCATAAGGAAAACGTTCTCATCTCGACGCATCTCCTCGCTCATCGCCATAATAACGGCGTCGCGCATTGACATCAATTTTGTTTCTTGTCCGTCTATCATATATTTATTCTTTTTCTTTGTTCTTAGTCTACGAAAATATCTTCAAAAGCCGACTCAAGACTTGGTTGAGGTCCTGCCATACCAAACTTAACAGACTCTTCTACAGCCTCACGACTAGTTTCGCTAAGCTTATCTAGCTCTTCTTCTGTTGCGAACTTGCCCTCTACAAGGTAGTCTCTGAATTTCTTGATTGGGTCTTTCTTCTTCCATTCGTCCACTTCTTCCTTAGTGCGGTATTTACCTGGGTCACTTGTAGAGTGTCCGAACCAACGGTAAGTTACAACTTCTACAAAAGCAGGACCACGACCAGCACGAACGTGAGCTACTGCTTCCTCTACAGTCTTTCTTACTGCCATCACATCATTACCATCTTCTACGAAGAATCCAGGGATATCATATGCTGCAGCACGTTGATAGATATGCTTAGTCTTCATCACCTTATTAATAGGGGTAGAGATACCGTAGCCATTGTTGATACAATAGAATACTACTGGCAAATTCCAGATAGCTGCCATATTCATTGTTTCGTGGAAAGTTCCTTCATTTGTTGCTCCATCACCAAAGCAACACATTACGAACTTGCCAGTATCTTTCATCTTTTGTGTAAGGGCTGCACCAATAGCAATACCCATACCACCACCAACGATACCATTAGCACCAAGGTTACCTAGGTTAAGGTCTGCTATATGCATTGATCCTCCCTTCCCTTTACAAGAACCATTGGCACGACCCATTATCTCTGCCATCATCTCATTAAGGTTCATACCCATAGCTACTGCTTGACCGTGTCCACGGTGGTTACTTGTGAGCAAGTCCCCCTTTTGTAATGCCGATACAGCACCTACGTTAGCGGCTTCTTCTCCTACAGAGAAGTGTGTCATACCTGGAACTAATCCACGGCGAACCATCTGATTGATCTTCATATCGAAGTTTCTGATGTCTTCCATCTTACGAAACATCTCCAGAAGCTCTGATTTTTTCAATTTTGCCATAATAAATTGATTATTATTGTATCTTAATTTTATATTGTTATAATCCAAATTCACCAGCCTTGATCTAATTAAAATAATTTAATTATGATACATCTGACTTTATGATCTTTAATATCTTAGCTAATCAAAGCTGTACTATTTAATGTAAACCATATTGCACCATTAATGATTTTTACAAATATGGTAATTTTCTTCTATATAAACACTATAAAATCCAAGAAGTTTGGCATTTATACCCAACATTGGGGATATTTATAAGAAATAAATTAATTATATCATTAATTAGAAAATCGTAAGTAGTTGATTTTCAAAAAAGAAGTTTTGATACGCAGAAATTAATCAAGCTGTGAAACTCAATGCTTTATCTAAAACGTTCCACGATAACAGCCGTAAGTCATCTTTTCCGAGCGAGGATAACCATCTAAATCTTGATACTCAGTCCCTGAGAGACCCTTATTAATAAAGGGTGCAAGAGATTTTGGGCGAAAGTTAAAGTTATAATCCAGCTCATCTTTTTCGTTTCTACCTAAATATTGGTAAGGAGCGGGAGATTTACCATCACGATAAATAATATTCTGTAGTTTAAGCTTTGTAGTTTCTTCTAGAACAAGAGAATGTAAGAAGCAATGATTTAATTCTATACTTCCATTATTATTTTGCTTTTGTATAGAGAGATTCAGTTCTAGCTCTCCCCCCTCACTAGCCAGCACAGGCTTATCGCCATCAATGATAGAATGCTCTATTCTTAAGGACGAACTTGTCTCCTTATCCTCTTGCTTGCTAAAATCTTGATAATACAAGGCTTTCTTTTGACGAATATCTGGCCAAGGGTAGAAGTTAAGTATTGACGAGCGACGAATAGTATAGTCTCCACCAGCGAGATAGAGACAAGAGCCTAGCGTATTACTTATCTGGCTATCCTCTATTAGGAAACGTCCTTGCTCAGCACGAATACCGACACCTTTTATATTATGCAACTTGCAATGTCTAATCTGAGCCGTATAGCTACTAACCCTCGCCTCTATCCTAGGAGCGAAGACCAAGCCCCAACGAGCGTTGAGCAATGTCAAGTAATCAGCCTCCAAGCTAGCTTTCTCATCCAAATACACTCCCCCCCATTGAGCTGTCACGAGCCTATACGAGACCTTAGGGAGAAACTTATCCCACCTTGTACCACAGAAACGCACAGGCTTCTCTGCTTCTCCCTTGACGATCAACTGCCCCTTCACACGCATATAAGCCTTATCACTAAACCATACTTGTACAGGACTTTGCAAGGTCAAGCTTGCACCCTCCTCTACAATAAGGCTATCTCTAATAAACAAAGGCTCTGCTGAATTATAAACAGACTTATCAACAATCTGCAAAGTCTCGTAATGCACAACATTTTGTCGTACGGCCTCCAAAGGCAGTAGTGCCACTGCACCATTAGGGTCGTGAATCTCTAGACTATCCTGCACCAATGTAGCCTCCGCCTCTGCTCCCCTAGGCAGACAGACACGAGCAAATAGATAAATGCTATCCCTAGGGGCAATGCTCACCCCCTCAAAACTTTCGCCAAAGTTACCATTAAGATTAATATAAAAGCCTCGCTCTTTGCCACCTCTTAGGCTAAGCTTAGAGAACAGAATACTTTTATCCGAAGGATTGTAGATGACTAGCTTCTCCGTTGAGGACAAGACTTCACTCGCTATCGTATCAAAACGTATCGTATCACGTGAGACGGCAAAGCTAAAACCTTGTATTGCTTCAGGTATAGGGAAGTCATACTGAGCACGCTTCTGACAGCTCACGCCGAAGAGCAGAATTATCAAGAGGAATAAGCTTAGCCTTTTCATCTATAAAGTATTATTTTTCAAGATTAACCTTATCCTCCGAACTGTGGCACTTACTCCCACAGCCGTCTGACGAACAATCACAAAAGCCCTTATTTGATTGAAACATCTTATAAACCTTACAAGAAATAGCATAAAAAACTAGCAGACCAATAACAATGATAATACTATATTGCATCCACATTCTTTGCTCATCATACAATAATAATGATCCCAATTGATAAACTATAAAACTCAAAATCCAAGCAAGACTACAAGAGAACACTATGGTAAACAATCCCCACAACCAATGACCACCCTCTTTGGCAATAGCTATGACCGTCGCCACACAAGGGAAATAGATCAGTACGAAGATGAGGAAGCTAATAGCAACAAGTGGCGTAAAGGCTGGTGTGCCGTCAGAACGTTTCTCTTGCTGGATACGATCCGAGAGTCGCTCCTGAGCCTCATCACTATCATCGTCATCACCCGTATAGATGACCCCTAGAGTACTTACCACCACTTCTTTGGCTGCCAAGCCTGTCAGCAAGCTCACACCCATCTTCCAGTCAAAGCCCAATGGTTGCAAGACAGGCTCTGTCATTTTACCCAACTTACCAATATAAGACTCCTCTTGATGTAGCTGTTTGAAGTTCGCCTCTAGCACAGCTGTCTCTGCCTCAAGTTCCTCAGAAGTTAGAGATTTATTCTCTGCAAGATTTTCTATCTGTTGATCGACTTGCATTCGCTCCTCTTGGTGCAATGGGAAGTAACTCAAGAACCAAATCACGATAGAGGCAAAAAGAATAACCGTACCCATCTTAGCTAGATATTGTTTGGCTTTTGACCACATCTGACGCAATACCGCTTTTGCCGTTGGCAGACGATAAGGCGGCAACTCCATCACAAAAGGCATATCTTCGCCCTTGAACATTACGAGTTCCATTACCTTAGCACAAATAATCGCCGTGATGATGCCAAAGAGGTAAAGACCAAACAGCACCAAACTAGAATGATCTGGGAATACTACCCCAGCTATCAAGATATACACAGGAAGACGAGCCGAACAGCTCATAAATGGTAGTACCAACATCGTCAGCATACGACTCTTACGGCTCTCTATACTTCGCGTCGCCATTATGGCTGGCACGTTACAGCCGAAGCCCATCACCAAAGGGATAAAGCTCTTGCCGTGCAACCCCATTCTGCTCATCAGCCTATCCATTATGAAGGCTGCACGAGACATATAGCCACTATCTTCAAAGAATGATATGAAGAGATACAAGATGAGTATATTTGGCAAGAAGATGATCACACCTCCTACGCCACCGATAATGCCATCAATGCACAAGTCCTTGACTGGTCCATCAGGCAATAAGTTTCCCAAAGTTTCCCCCAGTAGTCCTACACCACCCTCTATCCAATCCATAGGATAAGCTCCTAGTTCAAAGGTTGCATAGAACATCAGATACATTAAGCTGAAAAATAGCAGAAAGCCCAAGTATTTATTTGTAATAATCTTATCTAGTTTATCACTAAAGCTACTACCCTCTTGCCTTTTTCTAACGAATGACTTCCTCAAATACTCATCAATCAAAGCATAACGCTCATCAGCCAAAGCTTCTTCATCTTGAGCCGTCTTCTCTAACGCTCTTTCGTCTTTGCTAATCCCTTCCGCTACTGCTTCAACTTTCTTCTGCTGATGACAAGAGCACAGAGCGATTAGCTCCTCAAAAAGAGCATTAAGTCCCAAGCCTGTACGGCAAATGGTAGGTATCATTGGCAAGTCTAGGAGCTGTGATAGCTTCACATAGTCCAATTTATCGCCACGACGCTCCAACTCATCATACATATTAAGAGCTACTATCTGAGGCAAGCCTAGTTCCTTCAACTGCATTGTAAGATATAAGTTACGCTCTAAGTTGCAACTATCCACAATATTTAAGATCACATCAGGACGTTTCTCCCCAGTTAAATAGTCTAAAATATAACGCTCTTCGGGACTATAAGGTGAGAGGGAATACGAGCCAGGGAGATCTATAATCTCCAAGCGGTAGCCACCATAGAGGATATAACCTGTTTTGGCTTCTATCGTTACACCACTATAGTTACCTGTATGCTCATTAGCTCCACTCACTTGGTTAAAGAGCGAAGTCTTACCGCAGTTCGGGTTACCTAGCAGAGCTATCCTTAGACGAGGGACAGCACTACTAGTCGCCTTATCTTGCTGAAAAGTATCTTTATCATTGAGACTCTGATGCTGTATTTTCTGACATTCAGCATTATAAATAGTATCATCAGCAAATTCGTTGAGAGGACTAACCTCCACCATTTGAGCATCACGACGTCTCAGCGAGACATCATAACCTAATATTTTATAGTGTATCGGGTCTTGCAGGGGTGCATTTTCTATTGTGCAGATTTCTTTACCTTGCACAAAACCCATTTCTAGGATACGTTTTCGGAACTGTCCTTGACCGTAAACTTTCTTTATAATAGCGTGTTCGCCAACTTTAAGTTCGGATAATCTCATATCCTACAAAGATATAGCTTTTCTTGTCTAAAAAAAAGGAAACAAACAAGAACGAAGCTACCTATAAACTCCTAGGTCGAGGATGCAGTAGAATAATTCTGAGCAAGTTAGCCATAGTGTAACAAAGATTAAACTAATGTATAAGCTCAGGTCATCATATTTGAGTTTAACTTCATCCCCCTCCTTAGCTTTGATAGACGGATGTATCTTCGTCCAATGCACATAGACAATAGCAATGAGTAGAGCGACAACTTCTACAATTAATAAATTCGGAAGATGAAAAATCCTAACGGCAATAGAAGTTAGGATCAGCACCCAAGCAAGTACGATACCGCCAAGTATTTTCAAGTTTTTAATCTGCATAACCTATTTTCTTTTCAACTCAATAAAATACAATACTTACATATTCGGAATGTATATCATCACAAATATAACAAACGATTAAGCAAACAATGTAAAAAAAGAGGAAATTCAGCAGATATTTCTCAATACACAAACTCGACTTAAATGTCACTAATTTTCTATGATATTTCGCACACTTTCCAATTAAAGCTCGTACACGATCCGTGGAGAGCTGTAATAAAATAAGTCTTAGCTTACATTTTTAGAATTGAGCTTGCAATTAAAAAAACACCCCCAACGGCTCAGGAGTTTAAGCTGAGTTTTCAAAAGTTTGTCCTACAATTAAAAAAGGTTAAGCTCGCAATAAAAAAATTCTCAGCTCAGTCTTTTGAATTTACAGCCTGTCGTGGCTCTCGACTGAGCTGAGAATTTAAGGTATTATTCCTCATTTCTTAAAGAACTTTAGTCGGTAGAAATAAAAAAAGACTTGACAGAGAGCAAGCTCTATCAAGTCAAGTAACATTATTCTATCACAAAGTTAGTACTTTCTTTCAAATAACAAAATCAGCTCTTCGCTCAGCACAGCCAAGATTAGAATACAAAAATAATCATTCTATTTACTGATCATAAAAGTTTTATTATCTTTGCTTTTTAACAAAAAACGCACTATAGTATGTCTTACCTAAGATTCAAAGCCATAGAAGAGGCTTCCAAGAGAAAACCTATCAAAGTTTGCTCTAATCCGTCAAAGGTGTCCAACTACTTTGGCAAGGCTGTTTTCGATATGAAAACGATGCAAACTTACCTCAGCAAACAAACGTACAAAAAACTAGCTCGCCATATCCAAGAGCATAAAGCCATTGACCCCAGCCTTGCAGACGAAGTGGCTGCCGCTATGCGACTATGGGCAACAGAGCAAGGAGCAACACATTACACGCACTGGTTTCAACCCCTTACTGACGGCACTGCCGAGAAGCACGATGCTTTTGCCTCGCTTGACGGCGAAGGTGGTATGATAGAAGAATTCAGTGGCAAGCTCCTCACTCAGCAAGAGCCTGATGCTAGTAGCTTCCCTAATGGAGGTCTGCGTAACACCTTCGAAGCACGTGGTTATTCGGCTTGGGACCCTTCGTCGCCAGCTTTTATCGTAGATGACACCCTTTGTATTCCGACCGTTTTTATTGCCTACACAGGCGAAGCCTTAGACTTCAAGACGCCCCTACTGTGTGCCTTGGATAGCCTTGACCATTCGGCTACTCGTGTGGCTCAGTTCTTCAACCCCGAGGTTAAGAGCTGTACAACATTCCTCGGCTGGGAACAAGAATATTTCCTCGTTGATGAGGCTCTCTATAATGCTCGTCCCGACCTTGTCCTTACTGGCAGAACGCTCATCGGACACGAGAGTGCGAAGAATCAACAGCTAGACGACCACTACTTCGGCTCTATCCCTGAGCGAGTACAGGAATTCAAAAAAGATTTAGAGCAAGAGTGCTACAAGCTAGGCATACCTGTCAAAACTCGCCACAACGAAGTCGCTCCGTGCCAGTTCGAATTTGCTCCTATCTACGAAGAATGCAATCTTGCCAACGACCACAACATCTTGCTGATGAGTACGATGAAACGCATTGCTAGTCATCATCACTTCAAAGTATTGCTACACGAAAAACCTTATGAGGGGGTTAATGGCTCGGGTAAGCACTGCAACTGGTCTATCGGCACAGACACGGAAGCTAATCTCTTCTCCCCAGGAAAGGATACTAAGGACAACCTCCGCTTCATTACCTTCATCGCTATTACGCTGATGGCTGTCTATCGTAATAACGCACTGCTCAAAGCAAGCATTTCGTCAGCGACTAACCTTCACCGCCTAGGAGGACACGAAGCTCCGCCGTCAATCATTTCTTGTTTTTTAGGTTCGGAAGTGAGCAAAGTAATGGATCGTTTCCTAGAGTCAGATAGTCAAGATGCCATTCTTATCAACGACAAAAAGGAATTTAGTCTAGGCGTAGGGCATATCCCTGAGCTACTCTTTGATAATACTGACCGCAACCGCACCTCGCCTTTTGCCTTCACTGGTAATAGGTTCGAATTCCGTGCCGTTGGTTCTACCGCCAATCCTGCCTCAGCAATGGTGTGTCTCTGCACATCGCTTGCCTATGAGATGAAACTTTTTGCCGAAAAGGTAGAGCAATTAGCTCAAGAGCAAGATATTCAAAAAGCCTTGTATCAGACTATCGCTCATTATATAGAGCAATCTAAGCCTATTCGCTTCGGAGGTAACGGCTATAGTACAGAATGGCAAGAGGAAGCAGCGGCTCGTGGCTTGAATACGGACATCCACGTGCCACGACTTTTTGAAGCTTACACATCAGCAGAGAGCTTGAAGATGTTTGAAGAGATGAATGTCCTTAACAAGAACGAACTCAAAGCTCGTAATGAAGTTAAATGGGAGATATTTATCAAGAAGGTACAGATAGAAAGTCGTGTATTAGGAGACCTTTGTATCAACCATATTGCTCCAGTGGTAACGCAATATCAGACTAATCTGCTACAAAATGTGAATGCTCTGAGGGAAACTTTTGACCAAGAGACTTATCTAGAGCTAGCCAAGGAATCTCTAGAGCTAATCAAAAAGATTAGCTACCACCAACGCAATATGCAACGCCTTGTCATAGAGATGACACAGGCTCGCAAAAAAGCAAATACGATTGAGAACTTAAAAGAAAGGTCGTATGCCTATTACGAAGACATACTACCTTATCTCAAAACGATACGACGTCACACCGACAAACTGGAACGTATCGTAGATAATGAGCTTTGGCCATTGCCAAAATATAGAGAGTTGCTCTTCATCTAATAGATCAGTCGCTTATAAGTCTTGCACAACGGCACTAAAGCGACCATTAATTGTACAGATTTGCTTGTCAAGAGAACTAAAATTATAATCAAATTCATAGACTATTTCTTGATTATTGTTTATGCTCTTGGCAAGCAGTTTAAGTGTGCCGAGCATCTCCATCGGCTTTGTACCCTTAGTCTGTGGTGAGATATAGACAATACCCGCATTACCTAGGAGATACAACTTAGACTGATGAGCTTCAATGTAATCTATATAACTATTGATTTGCTCCGCCTGAGGTTTGGGGATAATATCTCTAGTGCCAACAATTACAAATTTCTGCCCCACAGTCATCTCTTTTTGGCTCGTAAATACCATTCTCAGCTTATAGGCTGGGAGTTTCTTCTCATCACAAGCTTTCTCTTCTTGACTATGCTCTAGATTCAACTCCATACGATAGTAGTCTTTGTCTCCACGTTTAACTCTATATAAGCTTGGCGACTTGGCTTGATATCCCCACGTAGAGACTAAGCGTTGTGCATATTTCTTACCATTCAGTTCCGCCTGATTAATTGTAGTAGAGCCTCCACGAATCATACCTCCCACACGAGAGAATGCGTACTTACTCGTGTCAATCTTATGCACTCTAGCTTGCACATAATAAGGTTCTTTCACTTGATGGATAGTCTTACTCTGACTATCTGTTAGCACACTATCTATTTTTGCTTCAGCCCATAGCAAAGCTGTTGTTGTCATAAAAGCGTGCGTTGTATCCCCTCTATGAATGAAATAATTCTGCTTAAATGGTCCTTTGTCTAAATTATTAAGGTTATGAAAGCTCGCCAAACTTGGATTCAAGCCTGTACCTATTGCCAAAGCACTCAGAGTCGGGATAAAAGACAGCTTACTATCTATTTCTATTTCCCCTTTATAACCAGCTATCAATGGTAATTCTCGCCCCACAACACCAGTCAACTGATCCATATTCCTATCTTTATAGAAAGAGCTAGGACAATAGTCTAACTGCCAGCTATCCTCAGCATAACGTTGATACTTGAATATTTTCTTTTTGTAAGGAATGCACCACAAAATCTTCTTCTCATAGTCTATGTCAATATCTGTCAATAGATCGCCTTTGAACTTACTCGGAGCAAGCAAAAGCTTAGTGTGGAAACCATTCTCCCCTGGAAGTAAAGTCATCAAGCCAACTGTTAAATCCTCTAAGGCTATCCCAAGCCCAGAGGCATAAAATAAGTTCAGCCCTGCCAAGCCCAAAATATCTGTACCTAACTTTGTCCTAGAGGAAATATCTGCTTTGAGGTAATGACTAGACATCTCTCTTCTATCAAGACAGCCATTAGAAATAGCAAGTAATAGCATTGCTTGCCCTTTATCACCTTGAGGGAAACCTAGCTCGCTCAGTTCCTCTTGCCACGCTCTATGCTCACGATTATCACGATGCCCCTCTCGGTCTAGACTATTGATGACCATTTGCTTGAAAGAATGACACTGAGTAAGCCTATCGCCAAGCTTGATGAGGTCTTGCAACTTAGACGTTTTGCCTTTGAGGTAGTCCAAATTCTTATGCTCCGAGAAGAAACGTTTGATACCATCAAAAGCATACTGATAAGCAATAGGTACATTTGCCCCAAGATGAGGTGTGTCATACGAGACGAAGCACGCTACGTCATGTCGCTGTCCATTAACTTCCATTTTCTTGAGGGCATAACGACAGACCAGTCCTCCCATACTATGAGCTATTAGGACATTAGGATAACTACCCAGCTTCTTGTGTTGATTAATCCACCTTAGCACCTCTATCAAAGTCATTGCATTAGCTTGGATATAAGTCTCCGAATCTTCCCAATCCACATAGATAATATCATATCCTTCCTCTTGATGCAAGCGGACCAACTCAAAATCTTTATTCATCAGCTCAGCATACCAATTACCATAAGGCTTATCTACCGAGAGGCGAGGGTTAAAGCCCTCCACAATGATGAGCGGTTTCGTAATTGCTGTCTGACCTTTGGCTAGAGCTATGGATACATCGGCTGAAGTCTGTACACCTCGATAAGCCTTGCCAGTAATCGTGATACGCTCCTTAAAAGGCAAAGTCCCTTCCAGCTCTTGCAATTGCTCCTGAGCGAGAAGAGAATGATTAATATTAGAGAGGGAAAGAGTAAAGATTAAGCTTAGTACTAATAGAAAGTAGTGCTTAATAGCTCTTAATTGTGGCATAATGTTAGATTGATTAAGGTTTATTTGATAGAATAGAGGCTACAACACCCGCACGATACGAATCTTTTCGTTCATAAAAGCTAACTCTCGGCTCACCTCCGCCTTGATAAACTCTGCCTCTTGCTTGAAATACATTTTGGCGGCAGGAGACTTGGGATATAGATAGAGGACTTCTTCATTGTAACCGACCTCAGAAAGGAAAGTATAACGTTCTCTAAGTATCTTAGGCAAAGCCTCCATAATACGCTGTAGCACGATATGATTGTGCAGTGGCGAGCCTTCTTCAGTGAAAGTCCCCTTGAGGGCTTCGCCAAGTGATTTGACATCATCTTTTCTCATAACTGGCTAAATATTTTCTTGTTCCAAAGCCTTGACTTCACCCTCTGACACAGAGAAAAGTTTGTAGTCTTCGCCCCACGACTTAATAATCTCATCTAGATATTTTAAGTTCGTATCTGTGATGAAGATCTGCCCAAAGTCTTCACCTCCGACTAGCTCAATGATACTTTTCACTCGCTCCACATCTAGTTTGTCAAAGATATCATCTAGTAGGAGCATCGGCTGTTCGCTCATTGACTGACGAAGGAGGCTATACTGAGCAAGTTTCAAGCTAATAAGAAAAGTCTTTTTCTGCCCCTCTGAGCCTACATCTTTGATACGCTCCTCACCGAGGGACATCATCAGTTCATCTTTATGCACACCTTCAGAAGTATAGCCCAATACTCTATCCTTACGGAGATTAGCTTTGAGCAAAGGCATCAGCTCGCCATTCGTTGCATTCAGCGAACTCTCATAGACCAGTTGGATAGGGCTATGCTCCCTTGCGATACTTGTGTAGTACTTATGGAAAATTGGCTCAAAAGCTCGGACTAATCCCTGCCTCTGCTCCCAGATAATTTTAGCATAACGAGACATCTGTTCGTCTAAAATCTCCAAAATGCTGTCGTTAGCTCGCTCCTCTTTGAGCAGAGTATTGCGTTGCTGTAGAGCTTTATTGTACTGCGTTAGAGCTGACATATAGACGGCACTACTCTGAGACAACTGCATATCCATAAAGCGTTGTCGCTCTTTACTTGCTCCGAGGATAAGCTTATAGTCTTGTGGCGAGATAATCACGAGTGGGAACTGACCAATATGATCGCTCAGTCGGTCATACTCTTTCTTGTTTCGCTTGAGTATCTTGCGTTGCCCTTCTTTGATTTGTAGTAGAATCTGCAAGTCCAAGCCTTGATCACTAAGATAATGAGCATCAAGAACTGCCAGCTCTTCTCCGTTGCGAATGGCGAAGCTGTCTTTGAGGCTCAGATGACTTTTAGTAAAGGATAGATAATGCAGAGCGTCCAAGATATTCGTCTTACCCATTCCATTCAAGCCAATGAAACAATTGACTTTATTAGAAAAGGAAAAGCTCGCCGTCTGGATAGACTTGAAGTTGATTAAGTGAAGCTTACTGAGTTTCATCGTCAGCTAGTCTAGTTTCAAGCCATTAAGGAAGTCCGTAGCAGACATAGTACGCTTACCCTGAGGCTGTAGCTCCAAAATTCTCAATCGTCCTTTGCCACACACGACTTCTAATGATTTTCTACCGATGAGGATGACGCTACCGATAGGCTCATCACCGCTCAAAGTCTCTTGCATTACTGCCTCCGCCTTATGTATCTTATAAGTTTGTTGTCCTAAGTTGGCAATCTCTAGCTCCGTCCAAGCAGTAGGGAATGGGTTCAAGCCTCTGACGAAGTTCACTAAAGCCTCCGCTGACTGGCTATAGTCCAGCTTAGTATTCTCTTTCGTCAACTTAGGAGCGTGCGTTGGAGCTTCCTCCATCTGCTCTTGTTCCTCGGCATACAGCTCACCAGCTATGAGCTTAGCAACTGTCTCCTCTAGCAAGTCAGCCCCAAGGTACATCAATCGCTCATAGACTGTTCCCGTCGTGTCTTCGGGCGTAATCTCCGTCTTCGCCTGCGAAAGCACATCACCAGTATCAATCTCGTGCTTTAGAAGGAAACAGCTCACGCCTGTCTCTTGCTCACCATTGATCACCGCCCAGTGAATAGGGGCAGCACCACGATATTTAGGCAATAGTGAACCGTGCAGATTCATAGTGCCGAACTTAGGCATCTGCCACACCACCTCGGGCAACATACGGAAAGCCACCACGACACCGAGGTCAGGCTCATACGAACGTAATTCATTGACAAAAGCTTCATCTTTGAGCTTCAAAGGTTGCAAGACGGGTAGTCCTACACTCTCGGCATAAGTTTTGATACTATTAGCTCTGAGCTTCATTCCTCGCCCCGAAGGCTTATCAGCACCTGTTACCACAGCAACTACCTTATAGCCACCCTCTACTAGTTTTTTCAATGGAGCTAAGGCAAAATCTGCCGTACCCATATAAACGATTCTAAGTTCTTCTTTTGTCATTATCTTCAGCTGTTTTACATTTTGATATAATCCCAAAAATACACAGAAAATTCCAATTCCCAGCTCAGATTATAGGATAAAAATTGAATTTCTCCTACAAAAGTTTTGTTTAATTAAATAAATATCAGTATTTTTGCAGTCGGAATTCATTAGAATAACAACTGACAAAGTAATTTAAACACATAATATAAATATCAAAGATGATTGTAATCCCAGTAAAAGAAGGCGATAATATTGAAAGAGCCTTAAAGAGATTTAAGAGAAAGTTTAATGAAACAGGCACTACTCGTGCTTTGCGTGCTAGACAAGCATTCCTTAAGCCATCTGTTGTAAAACGCAAAAAGATGGAAAAGGCTCGTTATATGAAACAACTTCAACATCTAGCTGAAGATTAGTCTCTAATCTTATTCCAATTATTAGGTAAAAGATATTTCTATATTAGGTATATAGAGCAATCAAAGCTCCGAAGGAACATTCCTTCGGAGCTTTGATTTTATTTATACTAAGCTTACTTTTTAAAAAAGTTTAAGCTGCCCCACTAGCCGTGGGGGCGTTTTTTTTTAACATTTCAGCTGAAATCTTGGTATAACTGCCCCCTCACGACTCGTGAGTTTGAGCTGAAATAAAAAAAGTTTGTCCTCGCATTTTTGAGAATAACAGCTCAATAAAAAAAGATTAAGCTGAGTTTTCAAAAAGAATGAGCTTGCATCTTCAAAATTGCAAGCTAAAACGCTATAATTTCTCAGCTGAATTATTTAAAATGCGAGGACAAACTCTACAACTTCTCAGCTCAAAACCATCATACATCAAGCAAAAAAAAGCATTTTATAAACTTATTCTTTTTCATTAATTAGGAAAATAAAGCCACACTCTAGCTCGAAAGAAAAGAGATAATCCTCAAGAAATTAGCCCATAAAGGCTCAAAAACTTGCATATTTCTTTTTTTTTTCGTTACTTTGCACTTCGAATGCAGAAACTCTATGATGCTAAAGAGTCTCAGGTGTTCTATACTATAATTATAAAGAAATTAAATAAACAGAATAGAAATGTCTAAGATTTGTCAGATTACAGGTAAAAAGGCAATGGTCGGCAACAATGTTTCGCACTCAAACAGACGTACGAAACGTCGCTTTGACGTCAATCTTTTTACAAAGAAATTTTATTGGCCTGAAAATGACTGTTGGGTAATCCTTAAGGTGTCAGCAGCAGGGCTTCGCGTAATTAATAAGGTTGGTATCGATGCAGCTATCAAACGTGCTGCTGAAAAAGGATATCTTAACGCATAATCCTATAAGAAAATGGCAAAAGCAAAAGGAAATAGAATACAAGTAATTCTTGAGTGTACAGAGCATAAAGAAAGCGGAATGCCTGGAATGTCTCGTTATATCACTACTAAGAATAGAAAGAACACTACAGAGCGTCTAGAATTGAAAAAGTACAACCCTGTACTTAAGCGTATGACTGTTCACAAAGAAATTAAATAATCTAATTAGAGAATAAGAAAATGGCAAAAAAAGCAGTCGCATCGTTTAAGAAATCAGATGGTCGTACTTACTCTAAGGTGATCAAGATGGTTAAGTCTCCTAAGACAGGAGCATACACATTCCAAGAAGAGATGGTTCCTAACGAAGCAGTTAAGGAATTCTTCTCATAAAAACATAGCGATAGATAGTCAATCTATCTTAGCTATAAATTAAATTTTTTTCATAAAAGTTTAGTTTTTTAAGGTTAATAGTTAGCAAAAGAGTACTGAGAACTGCAAAGTTTCTTCAGTACTCTTTTGTTTTTAGAAGGGGGATAGCTCACAGATTAAGATAAAAAGAAAATTATAATAATGGATATTGAGAATAACGATAGTTCATACGACTTAGCGAATAAGCCAATCAGGTCGCTTCTGCTGGCTTATACCCTACCGTCGCTAGTGGGTATGCTCGTAACAGCTCTATACAATATTGTAGATAGAATCTTCATTGGACAGAAAGCAGGTGAATTAGCTCTTTCTGGACTGACGCTGACTTTCCCTATTATGACTTTTTTGCAAGCATTCGGTATGCTAATTGGTATCGGTGCTGCTTCGAGAGTATCTATTGCCTTGGGTCGTAATGACAAGGCAGAGGCAGAACGTATCCTAAGTAATGCTATTGTGCTAACATTCATCACGCAATTCATCACAATCATACCGACACTCGTCTGGCTCGAACCGCTATTGCAGTGCTTCGGAGGTAGTGAACAGACGATACCTTACGCTTCGGACTATCTAAAAATCCTCATACCTGGTAACTTGCTCTGCACTCTATGTCTTAGTTACAATACCATAATGCGAGCTTCGGGTTATCCCAAGAAGGCAATGTACACAATGCTTATCGGTGGTGTGCTGAATATCTTCCTTGACTGGCTCTTTGTCGCTGGCTTTGACTGGGGAATTAAGGGAGTAGCTTGGGCAACGGTCATCTCAATGGGTATCTCGGCAGTATTTGTAATGCACCATTTCTTTGACAAGAATAGCGTTATCTACTTCAAAAGAGAAAACCTATCCGTATCTCTCAAAACAAGTTTGGCTATCATCTCAATAGGTCTCTCACCTTTTGCTGTGCAGATCTTAGGTAGTGCTGTGGCTATCCTATTCAACAAGTCTTTCGTTTGGTTCTCAGAGAGCCAAGCCGTAGCTGACCTTAACATTGGCGTTTATGGTATTATCAATAGTTATGCCCTCGTAGCGGTACTCGTCATATTAGGCATCACACAAGGTATGCAACCTATTGTTGGTTATAATTATGGAGCAGGCTTGTACGATAGGGTCAAGCGAGTATTCAAACTATGTGCTATTGTCAGCACGGTCATCTCTTGTCTCTTGACAATCTCAACACTATTAATACCCGAACTTATTGCCAAAATCTTCACGTCAAGTGATGTGTTGGTATCTATGACAGGACATGCAATGCCGTTATGTCTATTAGGATTCTTTATGATTGGCTTCCAGATAACATCTACTCAGTTCCTACAGAGCTTGGGGCTGGCGAAGAAATCATTTATCTTGAGTATCTCTAGGCAGATGTTCTTCCTTATTCCAATATTGATTACGCTCCCACGAATTATTGGAATAGATGGAATTTGGCTGTCGGCTGCTGGCTCGGATATACTTGCTGGTGTCTTAGGCTTGCTGATGATAAAGGCTGTGATCCGCCAGTTTGATGAGAAGAAAGCTTAATAGCATACTCGTAAGATTAAATAAACTCTAACAAGAGGCAATACTCTATGGCGAAAAAGAAGCAAAGCAAATATTATGTCGTTTGGGAGGGAGTAGAGATTGGCATCTTCTCTTCTTGGGACGAATGTAAGAAGAATATACAAGCTTATCCACAAGCTAAATATAAATCTTATAAGACACAGGAGGAGGCTGAAGTTGCTTTTGCACAAGGGTATTACAATGCAATCAAAGAAGCTAAGAAAGAAAAAGAGCTAAGCTCAAAAACAAATGGCATTACCCCCAAAGGAATGCAACAAGCTCAGTTACCTGCTCTCTGTGTAGATGCAGCCTGTTCAGGCAACCCTGGTACAATGGAGTATCGTGGCGTATGGGTAAATGAAGATGGTAGCAATTACGAAGTATTTAGGCAAGGTCCTTATGCTAATGGGACTAACAACATCGGTGAATTCTTAGCCCTCGTTCACGGGCTAGCATTCTTAGATAAAGAACAATGCCCTGTACATATCTATTCAGATAGTCGCACGGCTATGAGCTGGGTAAGGAAAAAGATGTGTCGCACCAAGCTAGCACAAGATAGCCGTAATGCTAAACTCTTTGAGATTATCCAAAGAGCAGAATTGTGGCTAAAGAACAATACGATACATAGAGATATCCTTAAATGGGATACAGAGGAATGGGGGGAAATTCCTGCTGACTTTGGACGTAAGTAAAGTAGCGAAAGACTGAATATAGCTCAAGCTGTCTAAGAAACGCATTAGAACTCCTATCTTTGTCAAATGAAATTAGAACCACCTATAGAGAATCCTCGTGTCGTCCTGCATAGTTGTTGTGCCCCTTGCTCATCAGCTATTGTAGAATGTCTTCTGCAGAATGGTATTCGTCCGACAATATATTATTTCAATCCAAACATTTACCCACGTGATGAGTATAACATTCGCAAAAGCGAAGCCAAACGTTATGCAGATTTACTGGGAGTTGATTACATTGATGGAGACTATGACCACAAGTCTTGGCTACAAAGAATCAAAGGTCTAGAACACGAACCTGAAAGGGGCTTACGTTGTGGCGAGTGCTTCGTTCATCGCTTGCAAGAGACGGCACGTATCACAGAAGAATTAGGGTTCAATCTATTCACTACTACCTTGGCTTCTTCTCGCTGGAAAAACTTAGAACAAATCTTCCGAGCTGGACGCAAGGCTGCTGAAGGTTTTGATGGAGTTACATTCTGGGAGCAGAACTGGCGTAAAGGAGGATTACAACAACGCCGTAACGAGATTATCAAAGAGAATGACTTCTACAATCAAACCTATTGTGGGTGCGAATTCTCTCTTGCCTCTGCCAAAGCACGAGAGCGACAACAACAAACAGAACAACACAGCAAAGAGCCAACCGAATAGTTGGCTCTTTGCTATATATGCTACACATAATTTCTCTAAACTAATATAAAACTAATTCAAAGCATAAGCTACTTATCAACATTACTTTAAGCAAAGTTGTTAATTTGAGCTGAAATGTTGAGAAGTTTGTCCTACAATCTAAAAAGTTTGTCCTGAGTTTGAAAAAGTTTGTCCTCGCAATTTTCAAAATTTCAGCTCAAACTTACACAATACAAAAACAGCTATTTTTCAGCGAGTTAAAAACTCAATATTTCCTAAGATAATTCTAAATCTCTCCCCATAAAAACTCAATAAAATAGTAAAACAAAAAAAGTTATTATCTTTACTCATATATAATTTAGAAAAAGGAATTATGATGAAACACAAACTTAACTTACTTCTTCTATTTCCCTTAATAATTGCACTAGTATCAATTATTAATCAGCTCTATCTTGATAGTAGTCATCTATATTCTCTAATTATGAGTTTTGGAATGATTATGCCCGTACCTTCAGCAATGTGGCTCTATCGTAAATATGGTGGAGACAAGCAAAGATATTGTGTCTATACTGCTGTTGTCATCATCTTAGATATTTTGCTAATTGGACTAATAGGCTGGCTCGTTTCAGCTTCTTAATATAAATTTAGAGAGGGTGTGCCCAAATGGCACACCCTCTCTTGTTGTATAGTAAAGCTATAAAAGACTTATTTAATACCTAGCCCTTGTACAGCACTCGTAGAAATGCTTTGATAAACTCTTAGATTAAATGATTTTGTCATCGCAAAGATGTGATCAAATATGTCAGCTTGTATCTCTTCGTAGTCAGCCCAAGCTTGAACTTTAGAGAAACAATAGATTTCTATTGGTAAACCTCTGTCAGTGGACTGAAGCTGACGAACAATAAAGGTCATATCCGAACGCATAAGCTTGAGCGACTGAAGATATAGCTCAATATATTTCTTAAACGTTCCAACATTCGTTAACTTTTCGCCTTTCTTTGCACTTAGATAGTCCTGCAAAAGTTCAATATCTTGCAGTTGATTGAATTCATCCTCTGCTAAGAAATGAATCGTATCAATGTCAATATTTACCGCTCGCTTGATACGTCTGCCACCTGACTCCTCCATTCCTTTCCAGTTGATGAAAGATTCGGAGATTAGTTTGTAGGGCGGAATAGTTGTGATTGTCTTATCCCAGTTCTGTACCTTAATCGTATTAAGTCCTATCTCCAAAACTGTGCCGTCAGCGTTGCATTGTGGTACAGATACCCAGTCTCCCACCTCAAGCATCTTATTAGCCGAAAGACTAATACCTGCCACAAAGCCTAAAATAGTGTCTTTATAGACAATCAGGAGGATAGTTACCATCGCCCCCAAGCCTTTGAGGATGTCAATGAGATTACGATCGGCAAAGAATGAAATGATGATGATGACGGCAAAAGAGCAGATAACGACCTTAATCAGCTGAAGATAAACTTTTAGGTTGCCTTTCTCTCGTGGACTGCGTTCCTTGTAATACTCATATAAAGCATTAAGAATAGTATTTAGGAGGAAGACCGTGAGGATAGTGAAGTAAGTTCCCGTCATCTTATTGGATAGCCATCGCCAATTTTCTATGGCTATTAAGTCATCTAACCAAAAGAATGCAATACCAATGAGGTAGTAGGAAAGCACTGTGAAGAAGTTATGACTTAGTAGTCGGTCGTCTAGTTTTGTCTTTGACTTAGAGACTAACCTCGGAATGAGGTTCTCCAATAGCCAACGACTTAATTTGCCAATACAATAAACGCTTAATACGATTAATATTAGAGCAAATATTGACTGAATGTAGCTCGCCAAAGTCAAGCCTAAACCTTTATCTTGCAACCAAAGAAGGCTCTCATTACGTAATTCAAGAATATTCATCATCATCTTTTAGTTAATAATTATAAGAATATCTCCTCATTAAATACGTCCCCCACAAAGAACTTTCAAAATCCTTGGAGTGAAACGTTTCATCAAGTGGTATAAGACAATACAAACACCTACCACTATAGGAGCAACTAGGAAGTAGTACAGCAGATGAACGTAAGGATTTGTTATAGGTAGCAGACGTGTGAGCAAACCTTTCGTCCAATGTAATATATATAGTTCATTAACAGCATAGACAAAGAAGATTGATGAACTATACTTCAAACAAAAATCTAAGATTCTAGGACTAAGCGAATATAGTTTATGAAATAAATATATGATACTCAAG
>PDWI01004364.1_pt1 | contig 26694 bp, 19 predicted proteins | sample 1430891 | NCBI WGS metagenome assembly PDWI01 (sample SAMN01162508, study PRJNA174530) | Oral metagenome, whole genome shotgun sequencing project. | biome: Marine environment; feature: Marine mammal; material: Swab sample of the gingival sulcus; isolation source: swab sample of gingival sulcus...
ATAAATGGTACGAAGACAATATTACTAAAAAAAATAAAGCTATTTTTGATAAACTAAAAATGCCTATTACGTAAAAAGTGAAGAGTTAGGGTTTAAATTCAACAAGGGAACATGCTCATATAATAAGCAAGGAAGCATGTTCCCTTGTCTATTTCACAATGGATTTAAACCTATTGAACAGCAGTGGTTTAAATTTTTAAAAGTTACCTTATATAGGGGCTTTGCCGTTCGTAATTTAACAAAGTATTGCTATTACTCAAGGTAGATTTAAAACGCATTTGTTGCAATTTTAAAAGAAATATCTAATTTAGCATCATTAACTCATTCCAATTAAGCTCTAACTCTAATTGTACAATAAAATCTTGTTATAAGTTTTTCAAAAATTAGGCATGTATTTTGAAGTAGCCTTAGAGTGCAATAGATTTTCTAATGCGTATTTTTGGAGCTTAGTTAAAATATTCGGTACAAATAATGAATATTGAACTTACAGTAATAGGAAAAACAACGCAAGACTTTACACGGTCGGGCTTGCAGGTGTATGCAAACCGTATAAAACATTATGCAAATTTTTCCGTACATGAAATAAAAACCCCTAAGGTATCGGTAAAAACCGGTACGGATATTATTAAAGCTAAAGAAGCAGAATTGTTGCTGAAACATTTTGATAAATCAAATGCTTATGTCGTATTGCTCGACGAAAGAGGTAAAAGGATGACTTCACGCAAGTTTGCCGGATTTTTACAAAAAATTCAAACCTCTTCAAATCAACGACTGATATTTGTAGTAGGCGGCGCTTACGGGTTTGCTCCTGAGGTGAAAAAAAGAGCCGATTTATTATTATCGCTGTCCGATATGACTTTTTCGCATCAAATAATACGTTTGTTCTTTGCCGAACAATTATACAGAGCTTTCACTATTATAAATAATAAACCATACCACAATGAATAAATGAAACATCCATGGCTAAAAGTTTTTAAATACACAACAGCATGATTATTGGGACGGAATACGGTAGACGGGAGACCAAAGACGGGAGATCGAAGACAAATTTCGCTCTTCCAACCTCCAGCTTCCCTCTTCCAACTAAAAAAATAAACACATGAAAATTAAATATCAAGACATAAAATATCTGATTTTTTCAGTAGCAATATTTGCACTGGCTTTGCAGGCACACAGAATGCTACTTAAACCGGCTTCTACAAATATTGATACCGAAAAAATAGAAGAGGTCTTGAAAAAAATGGAAACAAAAGCCGAAAATTTATTACAAGAAACTTTAAATAGTATAAAAAAAGGTGAATTTATATATATTGAAGATTCTGTTATGCTACATAAAGAAGCAACTGATTTTCCACCAAATTCTTACACCCTTTTGATATACAAAAATGATTCTTTAAAGTACTGGTCTAACAACTTGGCACAAGTTCCTGTGGTGTACAACGAAGACCTTTTTCCTGAAAAAAAGATTTCATTGATTGCCAACGCTTGGTATGAATGTCTAAATACAAATTATGATGATTATAAGTTAGTTGCACTTATTAAAATTAAAAATAATTATACTTATAAAAATAAATATTTAAAAAATTCCTACAATCCTGCTTTCGATATACCACCGGCAACAGATATTTCCGACAAGCCTGCACGGGGTGCAGTAAATATCAACGGGAAAAACGGTAATATCGTTTTTGCACTCAACTATTCAAAACAAATAACCCCCGTAGCAGAAACCAATGGTGTGATAAGCATTATATACTTTATCTCCTTTATCTTTTTTTTACTGTTCCTAAATCATGTATATACAATTATAGCTGAAAAAAAATATTCGGTTTTGTATTTATTACTACTCACAGGCTTAGTCTTGATTTTGAGGTATTTAATGATTCGTTACAAAACACCTTATTTCATATATGCACTTAGTTTTTTTGAACCTGAAATATATGCAGGCAGCAAACTGTTCCCACTATTGGGCGATTTCTTTTTTAATGCACTGTTGCTCTTCTTCCTTACCGAAAATTTATTCAAAATTTTCAAATTACAAGAATACATCCAAATATTAATAAAGAAAAATAGCAAATATATATACTTCATAACTGCATTTTTATTGAGTATAAGTGGGCTGTTTCTGTATTGGGTAGGCGTACTTTTTCAAGACCTTTTGTTTAATTCCGACATATCATTCGAGTTGTTTCGATTTCGTGAAATAACTATATTTTCAGTAATTTCATATTTAATTTTTGGAATATTAGGCGCGGCATTTATACGTCTTACCGACAAAATATTTAAACTTTTGTGTCTTTTTAAAAGTTTTAAAGAATTGATGCTATACGTTGCAATAGGCATGCTACCCTCATTAATACTGTTTTTAGTCGCCTCCGAAGCCGCCTTAATGCTTTCAACTTTATACATCTCGGCAATTGCAGCGATATTTTTGGTTCGCTCATTCCGACAAGACTACAGTATTCATACACTTATGCTGTTTGTAGGTGGAATAGCACTTTTTATTGTTTGGTTTATTTCTGAAAAAGAAAGAGAAAAAAATAAGGATATTCAAAAAATTTTAGTTACCCAGCTATATGACGAGAGAGACGACGTAGCTGAACTTCTTATTAGAGAAATAGACAGCCGACTAAAATCAGATACCACTCTGCAAAAAATGATGATGGCTACCTCGCCAAAACATAAATTAATGGTACACGACTACCTTAATAGAAAATATTTTTACGGATACTGGGACAAATATAAACTTTCAATTACACTTTGCGGAAATGTAGATATATATTCCGATGCAAACCAAGCCGATTACTGTAAAACTTATTTCAAAGATGTATTAAAAGCTTATGATAAAAAATTAGATAATTCAAGTTTCAGCTATCTGAATAATACCGACGGAACGATAACGTATTTCACCTCAGTATCGGTAAATCCGACAATAGACCCACGTAAAATCACACTATACATTCAACTTAAAGAAAAAGCTAACTTAAACGAAGTGGGATACCCCGAACTACTTGTAGATGAAGACGTTAAGCTGAGTTCTGTGTTCGATAAATATTCCTACGCAAAATATAATTCAGGAACACTGGCAGCGCGTTCGGGCGAGTATTCCTACAATTTATCGCAAGATAACTATATTGAAAAAATGAAGAAAGAAAATTCTTTTTTCAAAGAAAACGGATATCTGCATTATGTATACGCTTTCGGTGACTCAAACATTATTATACTCAGTAGAAAATTACCGAATATATTAGACCACATCGTGGCATTTTCATATCTTTTTGTATTCTTTTCCATAAGCCTTATTATTGCAATACTGGTGGTTAATCATAGATTTTTGATAATAAAATTAAAACCTGATTTTAAAAATAAAATACAGTTTGCATTGATAAGTATACTGGCAGCTACCTTTGTTATTTTTGTTGCCGGCACGGTATATTACGCCATAGAGCAAGACAAACAAAGTGTACGTCGCAACATGACCAAAACCGTGCAATCCGTAATAATAGAAATGGAACATAAATTGGAAAACGAAGACGTACTTACGCCGGACTGGTCTTCAGAAAAATATGAACATTTTGACGAACTATTAATCAAATTTTCACAGGTTTTCTTTATAGATATTAATCTATACGATACCAAGGGCAGTCTGTTAGGAACATCGCGTTCCGAAATATACGAAAGAGAATTGCTGGGCAAACAAATGAACAGTAAAGCATTTGCCGCATTAGCCGCCGAGAAAAAAATACTATTTATTCAAAACGAAAATATCGGCAACTTTGAGTATGCTTCAATATATTTGCCTTTTAAAAATAAAGATAACAAAACAATAGCTTACGTACATCTACCTTTCTTTATACAAGACGAAGCCCTGCAAAATAATATTTCCGCTTTACTTATCTCCACCGTAAATATTTATATTTTATTTTTCCTAATCTCGGTATTCATCTCTGTTTTGATAGCCAACAGCATTTCGCACCCGTTGCGCATGCTGCAAAGCAAATTTAAAAATATACAACTCGGACAAAAACATCAAGAAATAAGCTATCCGAAAAATGATGAAATAGGCGATTTGGTAAAAGAATATAATCGTATGAATGAAGAATTGCAAGAGAGTGTAAGGAAATTAGCCGAATCGGAACGCGAAAGTGCTTGGCGCGAAATGGCTAAACAAATAGCACACGAAATAAAAAATCCGCTTACCCCTATGAAACTAAGCGTTCAGCTGTTGCTACGCACATGGTCGAACCAAGATGATAACTTTGGCGAACGTCTTAAAAAAGTATCAGAAACCTTAATTGAACAAATAGATACCCTATCTGCCATTGCATCAGAGTTTTCGGCTTTTGCCAAAATGCCTAAAGCACACAACGAAAAAGTAGACCTCGTGTCAAAACTTCAAACAGTGGTACAACTATTTGATAATGAAGAGAAAACAAAAATATCATTAGAAACACACAACCAAAAAGAAGTTATGATTTTAGCCGATAAGGAGCAACTATCGAGGGTATTTATAAATGTAATAAAAAATGGTATTCAATCTGTACCCGAAGGTATATCGGCAGAAATATATGTGGAACTTACAACCTATGGCAACAACGCCAAAGTTACAATAGAAGACAATGGAAGCGGTATTCCGGAAAGTAAAAAAGATAAACTCTTTAAACCAAGTTTTACAACAAAAACCAAAGGTATGGGAATGGGATTGGCTATTGTTAAAAATATTGTAAATAATGCAAATGGCGAAATATGGTTTGAATCTGAAGAAAATAAAGGCACTAAGTTTTTTATTGAATTTCCGCTTTACGGCGAATCTCCGCTTCGTTAAATTACTAACGGCGAACCCCTCACGATAGTAATTAAAACTACTGACAATCAATAAATTACAACACGCACACAAACACTAAACTAACAAACTGATTATAAAACATTTACGGCAAAAACAACGAGCTATTACAGGTAAAAATAACTGCATAAAAATATAAAACTCAAAAATACATTTGCATAATTCCAAATAAATTCTACTTTTAAGCGTTATTAAGTCATAACGAAAATAATTTTTAAAAATGAAAAAAATATTCTTCCTATTTTATATTTTTTTAATGAGTAGCTACATTCAATTAGTTGATGCCCAAAAACTTACTTTGTATGATTCAATTCCTGCCATGGGCAAAGAAATAAACAGTATGGCTGTTTCGCCCGACGGAAAAGTAATAGCATGCGGTTACACAGACGGAACTTTAAAAACTTTTGATTTTCACAAAGGAACAGAAATATACAGCTCAAACAGACATATAGATAAAATTCATACTATAAGGTTTACCAACGATAGTAAATTTTTCCTTACAGGCTCGCAAGACAAACTTTCAATATTATGGCGAACCAAAGATGGCAAAATACTTAAAAACTATTCCGGCAGCAAACAAGGCGTATGGGCTGTAAATTTTTCGCCCAATAAGACCTATGTATTTATAGCCGGTGGCGATAACGCAGTAAGAGTTTTTGGCACGGTTTCCTCAAAGCAAGAGCGCTATCTTGGCGGACACAGTGACAGAATATACGACCTCGAAGTAATGCCGGATGGAAAACATGTAATAAGCTCATCCTTAGATAGAACCATAAGAATATGGGACTTCAAAAAGCAAATACCAATAAAAAAGCTTACAGGACACATGCACACGATAAGAGCAATTGATATTTCGCCCGATGGAAAGTTTTTAATATCAGGCTCGCAAGACAACAGCATAAAATTATGGGATATAGAAACAGGTAAATGTTTGCAAACTAACAGAGTTATGCATTGGAACGTATTATCTGTAAATTTCAACAAAACAGGAGACTATTTTGTAAGCACACACTGGGACAAAACATTTCTTATCTGGGAAAGAGGCAGCAAAGAACCATTGCTGTCAAATAAAGAACATAGTGGCGCAGTAATAGAAGCTATGTTTACAGAAGACGGAAGATACTTAGTGAGTTGCTCATCGGATGTTATTAAAATTTGGGAAGTAGATTTACCTAAAAAGACACAATCTCCCGTTACAGAAGAGTAATGATATTTATGAAAATTATGATTTTACAACAGCACTTACCAACCCTACAAATAACTGACTACCAACAGGTTAAATTCCAGTAGTTAATAAAACATTAATTAATTTTATTGAAGTTTTAAAAATCTTCAATAAAATATTTATAATACTTACCTTTGACATATTGTTAACACATAATAGGGGTCTATGTTTTTCAAAAAAATAATGAAAAAAAAAACTATAATATTTATTTTTCTTACAACAATAATATATTCTTCGGTATTTTCGCAAATACCTATTGAATATGCCGATAAAGTGTATGACGAAAATATTGCAACCGTAGTTCTAAAAGTGAAAAACAAACCCTTGGCGTATCCCGTAATAAAATTAAACTCCAACGAACGTTTAATCCTTGAATTTGATAACTTTACGGAAGAAACAAAAACTTATTCATACACATATATACACTGCACACCCGATTGGGAAAAATCCGATATGATGCAAGCCGAATATATTGACGGCTTTCCTTCCGACCTTATAGAAAATTATGAGTTTTCGTTTAATACTTTGAACAATTATAATCATTATAAACTTGAATTTCCGTCTGAACTTTGTCGCCCTACCTTGTCGGGCAATTACATTTTGTTTGTGTACAAAGACGACGACAAAGAAAAACCTTTACTCACTGTTCGTTTCCGGATGGTAGAACACGGCGCTTTCATTACAGCAGAATTACGCAGGTCTACATATTTAAAAAAATCTGAAACCTGCACACAGTTTACTACCCGCGTAAAAATGCAAAACAATGAATTTGGTAACTATTTTGCCAATGGAATGCTCTATATACTACGCAATAATGATGATAATTTTGCTCTACACGCCACTACGCCCGACTATGTAAAGGGTAATATTTTAGAATACAACAACCCCATGAAATACTCGCTTGAAGGCGGCAACGAATTTCGATATATAAATCTGAAAGACAGACAAGTAACTACCGATAAAGTAGCAGCAATAACATTTATTTCGCCTTATTATGTTTTTACAGCTTATCCTGAAATAGCTACACCGCATTTGTACGCACAAGGACAAGACGTAAACGGGAAATTTATCATAACAGCCGAAGGCACCGATTATCCTGAAAACGAGGCTGAATATGTATTAGTCGATTTTACTTTTGTAACTAAAAAACCTTTTGCGCAAGGCGATGTTTACCTGTACGGCGACTTTACAAATAAACAAATATTGCCCGAAAACAAAATGGAATACCTGCCTAAGTATGGAGCATACAACATACGAAAACGTTTAAAACAAGGGTTTTACAATTATTGGTATGTATTATATGAGCCTTCGTCGGGGGAGCTTTCTTTGAGTGCCACCGAAGGTAATTTCCATGAGGCTGAAAATGATTACGTATTTTACTTTTATTTTCAAAAACCGGGAGAAATATACCATAGACTTTTAGGTTTTGAAGTTTTTAATTCTCAAAAACAATATAACACCCCCGTTCAAAAAAATTAGAGACTAATTTTCAAGGCTTTTTTTCAAAAATAAAAAATATTAACTTAGCAATACTTCGTTAAACCCGAAATATGCATTAGAAAATCTATTACGCACTCAAATTACTTCAAAACAAGACACTTCGTTAATTTACAAAACTTCACCATAGCGGTGCTATTAACGCATAATTCGGGTTAAATTACGAACGGGGAGACTCTCGTACGACCAACCTAAGCCGCTAACAATCAACGACTTACAACACGCAGACAAATGCCAAACTAACAAGCTCATTGCAAGAGATTTACAATAAAAAATAACGAAGTATTGCTAAAATATATAAAACTTAAAATTACATTTTCTCTATTAAACGTGTAATAATTTTCGCCATTTTAGGTGCTATTTTTCCGGCTATTTCTTGCACCTCGTCGTGGGTTGTTTCTCCTTCGGGAGTAGCCGGTTTATCGGTATTGCTTATAATTGATATACCGAAAATCCTCATTTGCTGATGATGCGCTACTATAACTTCCGGCACAGTCGACATACCTGTACAATCACCTCCCAAAATACGAAACATTCTATATTCAGCAGGGGTTTCAAGAGTGGGTCCTGAACTTCCGCAATAAACTCCTTTCTGTAAATCTATCCCAAATTCTTTACCGGCTTCCTCAACTATTTTTATATATTCACTATCGTAAACCCTACTCATATCGGGGAAACGAGTGCCAAATTCGTCCATATTTTTTCCACGCAAGGGATTTTCAGGAAATTGATTGATATGGTCTGTAATAATCATTATATCGCCTTGCTTAAAAGTGGGATTTAAACCGCCGGCAGCATTTGAAACAATCAAACTTTCTGCCCCCAACAGCTTAAATACTCGAACAGGAAAAGTAACTTCTTTCATACTATACCCTTCGTAATAATGAAATCGTCCTTTCATGGCTATTATTTTTTTACCTCCTAAGGTGCCATAAATTAACTCGCCGCTGTGTCCTTCAACTGTGGATACGGGGAAATTAGGTATTTCAGAATAATGAAAGGTTTTTTCTATTTTCATAGCATCAGTAAGTCCGCCCAAACCACTGCCTAATATGACAGCTACTTGAGGCTTACCGGAAATATTGTTTAATAAAAAATCGGCTGTTTCTTTTATTTTATCCATGATGTTTTTTTTGTAAAATTAAAAATTATTGTATAAAAAAACAAAAAGTATTTTTAGAAGACAGGAGACGGAAGACAGGCGGACAGGAGACGGAAGACGGAAGACGGAAGACGGAAGACAGGAGATAAGAGACGTTGTTGTCTTATACTAAAGTAGATTTGCAAAAAAAACAACAAACTATTGAAATTTATTGAAAGAGATTTATTACATTTGTTTTCTTAAAACTTAATAAAATGAAAATAAAAGCTGACACAATAATAGAAAACGGATTACTACTGACTATAAACAATGAAAATGAAATTCTACCAGACAGCTCTATTGTTATAAGTGAGGATAGAATTATTGATATAGACAATGCCAAAAAGATTTCTTCGCTTTACGAAGCAAAAAATTACATAAATGCTGAGCAAAAAATAGTAATGCCCGGATTTATAAACACTCATACGCATTCGGGCATGACACTACTGCGAGGGTTTGCAGACGACCTGCCTTTGCAAATTTGGTTGGAACGTTATATTTTTCCGGCAGAAGCCCGCTTTATAAACAAAAACTTTGTGGAAACAAGTCTAAAACTTGCCATGATAGAAATGATACTTTCGGGTACAACGACTTTCAACGATATGTATTTTTTTCAAAAAAATGCCGCCGAAACTGTAATAGAGGTAGGAATGCGAGCATTACTATCGGAAAGCATTGCCAATTTTCCGGTACCCGGCAACCCAAGCTTTAAAGATGCCCTTAAATATTCCGAAGAATTTATTGAACAATACCAAAACAATAAACTGATTACGCCATGCGTAGGAGTTCATACCCCATTTACGTCAAATAAGGAAATTCTACAAAAAGCTAAAGAACTTGCAAAAAATAAAAACACATTATTTAATATCCATCTGGCTGAAACACAATGGGAAACTGATACAATTAACAAACAATACGGCAAAAGTCCAACACAGTGGCTACACGATTTAGGAATTTTGGACGCACAAACCATAGCCGTACATTCAGTGCATCTTAGTCCCAAAGATATTGAAATATTTAAAAATCAAAATGTAAAAGTAGCACACAATCCGGAATGTAATATGAAAATATCAAGTGGTGCTGCTCCAATATCCACTTATTTAGAAAAAGGGATAAAAGTGGGGTTAGGCACTGATGGAGCAGCAAGCAACAACAATCTTGATTTGTTTGAAGAAATGCACACTATGGCACTCCTACACAAACTAATTACAGGCAACCCAACAACATTGCCCGCCAGCGAATGCGTAAGAATAGCCACTATGGGAGGTGCAGAAGTAATAGGAATGGAAAAAGAAATAGGCTCTTTAGAAAAAGGGAAAAAAGCAGATATTATAACTCTAAAACTCGACAGCCCACATGCCGTCCCCATGTACAACCCATACTCCACAATAGTATACTCGCTAAACAGCAACGACGTAAACGACTCAATAATAAACGGACGAATAATAATGAAAGATAGAAAAATTTTAAGCACTGATACACAAAAAATTATGCACGATGCCAAAATAATCGCCGATGAAATAAAAAATACAATGTCCAAGCCGTCAACAATTCATTAAATTAAAAATCATAAATTTAACACGCTGATATTCAATTAGTTACAAAGCACACTAATTCAATATAACTTATTGATTATCAATTATTTTATAAAAAACAATAACCTGTTAAAGAAAAAAAAATTGCTTAAAAAATTCAAATTACTAACTTTGAGACTTTATATTTTTACATAACATAATACAAACCATCATGGCATTTAATACAATAAAACCCGGAGTAGTTTACGGAGCAGAAATGCAAAAACTCTTAAATATTGCTAAAGAAAATCAATTTGCACTTCCCGCAGTAAACGTTATAGGCACTCACTCAGTTAACGCAGTAATGGAAGCTGCCGCAAAAGCCAACTCACCCGTTATGATACAAGTATCAAACGGCGGCGCACAATTTTTTGCCGGCAAATCAATGAACAACGACAATTACAAAGCAGCTGTAATGGGCGCAGTTGTAATGGCAAAACACGTACACACCTTAGCTGAACACTACGGCATAGCAGTAATTCTACATACCGACCATGCAGCAAAAAAACTTCTGCCCTGGGTAGACGGAATGTTAGACGAAGGCGAAAAATTTTTCAAAGAAACAGGAAAGCCCCTTTTTAGCTCACACATGCTCGACCTTTCGGAAGAAAAATTAGAGGAAAACGTGGAAATAAGTATGAAATACCTCAAACGCATGAAAAAAATGGGTATGACACTTGAAATTGAACTGGGAGTAACAGGAGGCGAAGAAGACGGAGTAGATAATACCGGAGTAGACAGCTCGCAACTTTACACCCAACCGGAAGAAGTTGCATACGCTTACGAAAAATTAAAATCAATAGACGATAACTTCACAATAGCCGCAGCATTTGGCAACGTACACGGTGTATACAAACCCGGAAATGTGAAATTGACCCCTATAATTTTGAAAAATTCTCAAGAATACATAAAAAATAAATTCAATACAGAAGAAAAACCTGTAAAATTTGTTTTCCACGGAGGTTCAGGCTCGTCGCGCGACGAAATACGCGAAGCAGTATCGTACGGAGTTATAAAAATGAATATCGACACCGATACACAATGGGCATTCTGGAACGGAGTACGTGAATACGAAGCCGCAAAACACGACTATCTGCAAGGGCAAATAGGAAACCCCGATGGTGGAGACAAACCAAACAAAAAAAATTACGACCCACGTAAATGGCTAAGAGAAGGCGAAAGCTCAATGGCAAACAGACTGCAAGTGGCTTTTGAAGACCTCAATTGCTTAAATAAAAACGAATTATTGTAAACAAAACACTTACATACGAGCATTCTTTCACAGAGAGATTGCTCGTATTTTTTATATCTATCTCCATGATAAATAAATTTTTATAAATTATGAAAGAAGAAAAAACGGGCTGGTTCAGTAGAATGGAAAAAGGCATAATAACCCAAACCAAAGATAAAAAAGAAAGCAAAGAAGGCTTATGGTACAAATGCCCTTCGTGCAACGAGATAATTCATACCGAAGAGCATGAACAAAACATAAGAGTATGTTTAAAATGCGACTACCATGACAATATACCTGCTGTTAAATATTTTGAACTTATATTTGACAACAACGAGTATACGGAAATAAACGCCAAACTCACATCAGCAGACCCGCTAAATTTTACCGACCGAAAAAAATACTCTGACCGACTCAGAGCTACACAAATGAAAACAGGTCTGAAAGATGCCATAACTACCGTTTACGGTAAAATAAACGGACAAAAAGCAGCAATAGCAGCAATGAATTTTGAATTTATCGGTGGTTCAATGGGGTCGGTGATGGGCGAAAAAATAGTACGCCTCATAGACCATTGTATAAAGACCCGAACTCCGCTTATTATAATGTCAAAATCAGGCGGCGCACGAATGATGGAAGCCGCTTTTTCATTAATGCAAATGGCAAAAGTATCAGCTAAATTAACCTTACTTTCTGAACATAAAATACCATATATTTCGTTTCTTTTGAACCCCACAACAGGCGGTGTTACAGCCTCTTATGCTATGTTGGGCGACGTAAATATAGCTGAACCCGGAGCTTTGATAGGTTTTGCAGGTCCAAGAGTAATCAGAGAAACAATAGGACGCGATTTGCCGGAGGGTTTTCAACGTTCGGAATTTGTGTTGGAACACGGATTTTTAGACTATATAGTACATCGTAAGGATATAAAAAAAATACTTTCGCAACAATTAAGACTTTTTGCAAGCTAAGTTTTGGAATGCTTTGCTAAATTACGAATTACGAAAGGCAAAGTCCTTACAGTAATAGCTTAAGTTACTGATAACCAATAAATTACAATACGTATGACGAGATTGTTATAAACTGTTGATTATTAGGCATTTACAATGAGAGGATTGAATTATTATTCAAAAATATCTGAAATTCATAAACTAAATTTTTTTTAATTTTAAAACTATAAAAACATATTCTTTTGCTTTCTAAAAAAAGAAATGAAGCAGATATCAATCATATTACTGTTAATAATTACTTTCTTATCTGTTAAAAGTCAGGTGCTTTCAGACAAGATACAGATTGTAAACAACACATACGAGTGTTTAATTAATGGATTAGCTCTGTATAAATCTGATACAATTGTATTGACTAATAAGAAGAAAATTTCAAAGTTACTTACAGAATTAGAAAAGTATGATAATGAAGAACAATTGCTCAAAAAATTTAAAATAGACACTGCGTTTATTAGAAATAATCTTGATACAATTTTAAAACTATATGACGGGGATGCTAAATTTGCTTGGAATGAAAAACAAAGAAAATATATATTAAAGAAGTTTATTAATATGGATTACAAAGAGGAAGTAAATAATTACCTCTCTAACCATTACCCCAGTAGGAAATACCGAAAATTTTCTATTTCCAAGTTACTAAGACTTCGCAAAAGATTTATTTGTGGAATGGCTGTACCAACATATCGAGATGAGTTTGTTATTTCAGTGTTTAATAGAAATAAAATTACAAATATTTTCACTTCAAGACAACGAATTTCAGGATACTATTTACCATACAAAGACTTGTATGGTAGGGTTGTATATAACTATAAAGTCGATAATCAACTAAGTGATATATTTAAGCAAAAATTAGAATTTCAAAACCCATTAGAAGGAAGTAACTTATTAAAATATATCGTTAATAATATTATATATAAGAATAATAGCAACCTGTATAAACTGAGTCCATACTCGTATGAAAAAGAAATTTTGGAATTATCAACTGATTTTAAAATCTTAACATTTGAAGAAATCCCGAGTCTTGAGGACGACCCAAAAACAATTAAAATTACTCTTAAAAATGAACAAATGTTGCCTAATGTATATTTACAATTCTTTGCTGATAGACATGGCGAGAGCTTGTACTCAAGGGATTCTATAAAAAAAGACTATAAGGAGATTTTATCTCGTATTCAGTCAATTACTTTCCTTACCGACTACTTAAAAACAAACTCAAACGCTCGTCTTGATATTTACTATTTTAATAACGCAGGAGTTAATGAACATAAAATTTATGAAGTAAATAAAACTCCTAAAAAATGGCAAGAATATGACAAATATTTTGAAAGCACAAAACAGTATGAAAAAGGTAATACAAAACCATCGCTCAATATAGATGAAAGTATGGAAATATCAAAGCGACTTTATTGTGGTTGTAATTATAGATTTGAAAGAAACTTTATAAAAGATGCCATATTTTTTAGTATCTTAATTAACGGATGTTTAATTTCTACTTGGTTTATGCTACCGGACGATTCTGTATTGCTTTTTTATTTTGGTTCACGAAATTTAAAAGATGTAAGTGAAATATGTAAAGGAATTAGTAAATATGCTACAAATATAAAACTACCCTGGGCTTGTTTACGTTTTGACAAGAAAGGTAATTTGATTACTAAAAAAAAATAAACGAAAAAATAAAACCAATAAAACAAACAAAACTAACATTATTCAGATAAGGAAAAACGAAACAACCGAACACAAACTACTCATTATCAACAACATAGCAAGAAAGCAAACTATTAACCTTAATGTTTGAAATAAAATACAGAATAATCAAAGTATATGAATAAGCTACAATTAACAATAGAAGATTTAAAAGAACAAGCTAAGTTTTTTTGTATTAATGAAAATAATTTTCAAAACAAAGATTTATTTGAGGTAACAGATGGAAAAGCTATCGGAACATATATTGAACATAAATTTCAAGATTTTTTAAACAAAAACTTTAAAACAGAATTTGGAAGTTCTGCCAAAGGTATTGATTTGCCTGCACCGGAAATAAATACCGACATAAAAGTTACTTCTATAAAACAACCACAATCATCTTGTCCGTTCAAAGATGTAAAACAAAAAATATTTGGTTTAGGATACAATTTATTAATATTCGTTTACGAAAAAATTGATAATAACAAAACTAAAACAACTCAACTAAATTTTGTTAGCTGTACATTTTTAGAATCAGAAAGGACAGCTGATTATACAACAACTTTTCGACTTAAGGAAATGTTAAAAGATGGAGCAAATGAGGAAGATATTACAGCATACTTATTGGATAGGAATATTCCGGCTGATGATATAACTCTTTCAAATATTGCTAAAAAAATTATAGAAAATCCACCTAAGCAAGGATATTTAACAATTTCAAATGCTCTGCAATGGCGACTTCAATACGGAAGACTTGTTAAACTTGAAGAAAAAGTTGCCGGTATTAGTAAAATAATTGACAAAATTACCGGTATATGAACACATTAAATAGATATATCAGTTTACAAACGGCTAATTTTTTGAATAAAAAATTTAGTATTGATAATGATTTCCTAAATATAAATCAAGAATTTTTTGATTTATGCGGAGTAGTTGATTTTTTTGACAGTAATGAAGATTTAATCAATTTTAAGAATAATTATAAAACGCTAACAGACAGAGAATTAAAGGTAGAGTTTGGGGATTATCAAACAAATTCAAATCTTTCTGATAAAGTTTGTAAATTATTAATAAAAAAAAATATTTCCCCAAATGTTGTCTTTGAACCAACTTTTGGAAAAGGAAATTTTATAATTTCTGTATTAAAAAACTTTAAAAATATTGAACAAATTTATGGTATTGAAATTTACAAACCATATATCCAAATAACAAAACTTAAAATATTAGACTTTTTCTTATTAAACCCACAATTATCAAAACCTTCAATATATCTTTTTCACAATAATTTTTTTAATTTTAACATAAAAAAATATATAAAAGTAAATAAAAAATTATTGGTAATAGGCAATCCGCCTTGGGTTACAAATAGCGAACTTTCAAGTATCGGGTCTGAAAATTTACCAAAAAAAAATAATTTTAAAAACCACAAAGGCTTAGATGCAATAACAGGTAAAGGAAACTTTGATATTGCTGAATTTATAAGTAATTCAATATTTGATAATTTTTCAGAATGTACAGGAGATTTTGCGTTTTTGATTAAAAACTCAGTTATTAAAAATATTTTACAACGGCAAATTGTCAATAATTATAAAATTTCAAGTATTCAAAAATTTAAAATAGATACAAAAAAAGAATTTAATGTGTCAGTAAATGCAAGTTTGTTTTATTGTAAATTAAATTCCCACCCTGAAAAAATATGTTCTGAATATAATTTTTATTCAATAAAAAAACTAAAAACTTTTGGTTGGTTGAATAATAAATTTGTTTCAAATCTTGCTAAATATGATAAATACAGTAATTTCGACGGCGTTTGTCCTTACCGGTGGCGACAAGGAATGAAACACGATGCCGCAAAAATTATGGAATTAGATAAAAAAGTAAGTTTTTATCTAAATAAATTAAACGAAGAGGTAGAGTTAGAGCCGGATTTAGTTTACAGTTTTTTGAAAAGTTCTGACTTAAAGGGAGGTATAATAAATTCAGGTAGAAAATATACAATTGTAACACAGAAAAAAATTGGTCAAGACACAAAATATATTCAAAAAAAATTTCCAAAAACATTTAATTACTTACAAAGCAAATCTGATTTTTTTGACAAAAGAAAATCAAGTATATATAAAGGGAAACCTCCGTTTTCAATTTTTGGAATAGGTGATTATTCGTTTAAGCCTTATAAAATTGCAATTTCCGGCTTATACAAAAAGTTAAGATTTACATTTGTAAAACCGGATAAAAATAATAAGCCGATAATGTTAGACGATACTTGTTATTTTATTGGTTTTGATGACAAAAAAGAAGCTGAAATAATATTTAATCTTTTAGAATCTAAAGAGGTTGGCGAATTTTTAAATTCTTTAATTTTTAATGATACAAAACGCTCTGTAACAAAGGATTTATTAATGAGAATTGATATTTATGCTATAATGAAATATTTCAAAAAAGAAAATTTAAACAACAAATATTATTTAAAAATAAACGAAAAAATAAAACCAATAAAACAAACAAAACTAACATTATTCAAATAAGAAAAAACAAGGCGTTTGTTTTCTCAATACGCTAATTATCAGTACGTTACAGTAAAAACCAACATTTAAAACATAAATCTAAAATAGTGAAAATATTAATAACCGGCAACAAAGGACAGCTCGGCAGAAAAATAAAAGACCGAGCTAATAAATTTCCGAAATTTCAATTTTTGTACACCGATGCGGAAGAGCTTGATATAACAAATCCGAAAGCGGTTGAAGATTTTTTTAATATACATAAACCTCAACTTGTTATAAATTGTGCGGCATATACCGCTGTTGATAAAGCTGAAACCGACGAAGAAAAAGCCAAAGCTGTAAACACAACAGCTCCTGCAATACTTGCCCAAAATTGCGCTATGCACAATGCCAAGTTATATCATATCTCAACTGATTATGTTTTCGGAGGTTCGGAACAAAACACCCCTTTCACAGAAGACACTCCAACTGCCCCCACCTCTGTGTATGGTAAAACAAAAGAAGCGGGTGAAAAAAAGATTGTCAAATATAAAAACATAAGAATATTTCGCACGGCTTGGTTATACTCAGAATATGGCAATAATTTTGTAAAAACAATGTTACGACTAAGCAAAGACCATAAAGAATTAAATGTTGTTTTCGACCAAATATCTACCCCTACCTATGCAGGAGATTTAGCCGATGCCTTATTGAACGTTGCATTGCAAGATACCGAAACCAATTTCGATTGTGATATTTTGCATTACACCAACGAAGGCGTATGTTCGTGGTACGATTTTACTAAGGAAATTTTTAATATAAAAAACATAAATTGCAAGGTAAACCCGATAAGAAGCTATCAATATCCTACCCCTGCCAAACGTCCGGTCTACAGTGTATTAGACAAATCTAAAATAAAAGAAAAGTTTAATATTTCAATTCCTTACTATAAAACGAGTTTAGAATATTGTATGAACAAACTTTAGCTAACTTCTAACCGAAATTCAATAAAATATATTACGTCCTAAATCAAATTACTGGAAAACAAAACACACTTTTTTGAATACTACCTTGCCTAAAGAAAAGCAGTCGGTCTATAAGCCGGATTCTGTACCCGACACAGAGGTCGGGCTTTTGTCATTTATCTGCGTTACGATTCACACCGCAACTTTAGCTTCCTACCCCTCAGGAATTGGGCGAGCAACCCTCAAACCCTGATATACATGGAATTGCAACCCGTCGGGCAAACGGCTACTCTGGTCGCCCAAAGTACCGGTAGGCTCTTACTCTACCTTCTCACCCTTACCTTTACTAAAAGGCGGTTATTTTCTTCTTTGCTTCCATACTTTCGCAAGTATCTTCCCGTTAGGAAGGACGGTGCTCTGTGTTGTCCGGACTTTCCTCTCTTAAAACATAAGAGCGACAAAACAACCAACTGCTGCACAAAAGTAATAATACGGTAAATACAACCAAAATTTTTACAACAGTTCGTTAAATCCGAATTATGTATCATAACGTCGTGATGATCATTCAAATTACAATAAAACAAGAATTTACAAAATTGATGCATAGCAACTCTATGGTGAAGTTTTGTAAATTAACAAAGTGCCTTTTTTTTTAAGTAATTTGAGTGTGTAATAGATGGGCTAATGCGTATTTCGGGTTAAATTACGAATTTAACATGCCTACGTGAAGTCCGGTATTTTCGACTCTCAATTTAAAGCCCCCCGATACTACTTATCTTTAGTAACTTTCCTCAGCCGATAGGCTTCTACATAACCATCGCGCATACGAATATTTCTGTTTTCATCAAAAAGGCGACCAAAGCCCCTACCTGCTTTGCGTGCTTCTCTCGAAAATTCTTTCAATGGTACAACTTCATAATATAAACTATCGCCTTTGGCTAAATTTACTTTAAAAAAAATATCCGCTATTGTATCAGAATTAAAATTTAGGTGTATTTCATAACTTCCCGGGTCTAAATCTTCTGCTTCCATTTCGTCGTAGGGGAAAGCGTCTTGTGCTTCTTCATTCACGTATAGCACAAACCATGACGTTTCTTCGTCAGGTACTGTTGATTTTACGTTTATATACGCTTGTGCGTTAACAAATGAAAATAAACCGGTAAGTGTAATTATTGTTAAAAATATATTTTTCATACGTTTGTATTTTTGTTAAAAGTTGGAAGTTGGGAGTTTGTCTTCCTACTTCGGTTTTCCGTACCCATAATTATGCTGTTATGTGTCTAAAAACTTTTAGTTATGGGTGTTTCATTTTTCCTTTATTTATATAACTGTATAACAATCAGTAGTATACAGCTCCCACTGTAAGCTCTTTATTTCCAAAATATTAACTCTTGTTGCTATAATCAAAACTTTGTCAAGTTATAAACTTAATGTATTGATAATCAGGTAGTTATGAATGTGTCGACAATTGTGTAACTGATTGATTATCAGTAGTTTATAAAGTGTTACCCTTTTATTGTAACACAGTACCTCTATGTTTAAAAAAAACAAATTTAAAATTTAGCAATAAGGCAGAGTTAAAAATTTCTATAAACTACTTAAAATTTAAACGTTCATTTCTGCTTTATTATTGTAAAAAACCAACAGCTTTGTCCAACGCCGATTGAATACCCTGCGGATTGCTACCTCCGGCTGATGCAAAATGTGCCTGTCCGCCACCGCCGCCTCGCATTTCTTTTGCTGCCTCGCGTATTATTTTTCCGGCATCTATATTTTTTGTTTCCGTAAGGTCTTTTGATACGGCAATCATCAAATTGGCTTTTCCTTTTATTTCTGCGCCAAGCGCTATGAAATGGGTTTTAAGCTCGCCTTTTAACATAAAAACAAGGTCTTTTAATTGCCCCGCATCTTGCACTTTAACTTGTTTTGCCAATGCCGGTATTCCGTTTATTTCAGTAATCGAATTTTTTAAATTATTTTTTAATTGTAATGCTTGTTCTTTTTCAAATATCTCTATCTGCTTTTTCAGATTTTTATTTTCTTCCAAAGTTTTTTCAACCTTAGTTTTCAAATCGCGCGAATTTTTAAACAAGCTGCGCACCGAACCAAGTTCTGCCAATTCTTTGTCTATGTAGTTTTCGGCTTCCTCTGCCGTTACTGCCTCAATTCGTCGTATGCCGGCAGCTACCGACGTTTCTTCTATTATTTTAAAAGCACCTATATTCCCTGTGGCTTGCACATGTGTGCCGCCGCATAGCTCTACCGAATTGCCAAATTTTATTACTCGTACCTTATTGCCGTATTTTTCACCAAAGAATGCCAAAGCGCCCATTTCCTTTGCCTCGCTCATGCCCACTGCGCGTTTTTCTTCCAAAGCCCAATTTTTGCGTATATTTTTATTTACAAGATTTTCTACTTTTTTAATTTCTTCATCAGTCATTTTTTGAAAATGTGAAAAGTCAAATCGTAAACGTAAATCATCTACATAAGAGCCTTTTTGTTCCACATGGTTGCCTAAAACTTCACGCAAAGCATGGTGCATCAAATGAGTAGCAGAGTGATTGTTCTTGGTCATTTCTCTTTTATGATTATTTATTTCTGCTTTGTACGCCTTGTCGAGATTTTGAGGTAATTTTTCGGTGATATGTAAAATTACATTATGCTCTTTTTGGGTATCAATAATTTTAATTTTTTCGGTATCATTATAAATAAATCCCATATCGCCTACCTGTCCGCCGCTTTCGGCATAGAAGGGAGTTTTGTCAAAGACCAAATGATACAATGTTTTGTTTTGAGCTTTTACAGTTCTGTAACGTGTTATATGTATCTCTGTTTCAGAGAAATCATAACCTACAAACTCATTTTCGGAACTTTCAAAAATAATTTGCCAATCGTCTACATCTTTTGAACTTGCTTTTTGTGAGCGTTTTTTTTGTTTTTGCATCTCTTGGTCAAATTCAGCTTTCCCAATGGTCATTCCTTGCTCTTTCAACATAAGTTCGGTAAGGTCATACGGAAATCCGTAACTATCATAAAGTTTAAAAACTTTTACACCCGAAATTTGAGTTTTGTTTTTTGCTTTGGCATTTTTTACAAGGTCTTCGAGCATATCAATTCCTGTTTCCAAAGTTTTAAGGAATGTACTTTCCTCTTTTTCAATAATTTGAGAAATCAATTTTTCATTTTTCTTCAATTCAGGATAAGCCTCACTCATTGCTTCTATCAATGAAGGAAGTAATTTATAGATGAAAGGTTGTTTCATATTCAAGAAAGTGTAGCCGTAGCGTATTGCACGCCTGAGGATACGTCTTATAACATAGCCTGCGCCTGTGTTTGAAGGCATTTGTCCGTCCGCTATTGAAAACGCTACAGTCCGCAAGTGGTCTGCCACTACTCGCATTGCGATGTCCGATTTTTCGTCTTTACCATAGCTCTTATTCGTAAGTTTGGCAACACTCGCTATGATGGTTTTGAAAAGGTCTATGTCGTAGTTTGATTTTTTGCCTTGCACCACACAGCACAAACGCTCAAACCCCATGCCTGTATCTACATGTTTTTGTGGTAAAGTAACTAAGTTTCCGTCTTTTTTACGATTATATTGAATAAAAACTAAATTCCATATTTCAATAACGAGCGGGTGGTCTTTATTTACCATTTCGTGTCCGGGTACTTTGGCTATTTCCTCGTCCGAACGCAGGTCGATATGAATTTCGGAACAAGGTCCACAAGGTCCCGTGTCGCCCATTTCCCAAAAGTTGTCTTTTTTGTTGCCATACAAAATTCGGTCTTCGGGCAGATAATTTTTCCAATATTCTTTTGCCTCTTCGTCGGCTTGTGTGTTGTCTTTTTTATCGCCGCCAAATACTGTTGCGTATAATCTCGATTTATCTATTTTTAAAACTTCCGTAAGAAATTCCCATGCCCATTCAATGGCTTCTTTCTTAAAATAATCGCCAAACGACCAATTCCCCAACATTTCAAACATAGTATGATGATAGGTATCGTGTCCTACTTCTTCTAAGTCGTTATGTTTTCCGGAAACACGAAGGCATTTTTGCGAGTCGGCTACTCTCAAATCGGTTGCTTGACTTGCATCGAGGAAAATGTCTTTAAATTGTGCCATTCCCGCATTTATAAACATTAAAGTAGGGTCGTCTTTCAGCACCATAGGGGCAGAAGGTACGATGGTATGTTGTTTTGATTTGAAAAAATCAAGAAATAATTGTCGGAGTTCGTTTGAGGTCATCATAACTGATTAATTTTTTTATTAAATGCTTTGTGAAACGGCAAATATGGATATTTTTAATGAAAAAATCAATATAAGGAATTAACAATTTAACGGTTTTTCAAAAAAATGTATATATTTGGTCTCCAATTATAATTTTTTATCAACAGTTATGCAAGAAACTACCATAAGTCGATTAAAAGCAAAATGGAAAAATAAAAATTTATTCGGTAAAATAACAGACCTGCTTGTGATAGTGTTTATCATACTGCTATTTATACCGCAAAGCAGGCTTGCAATAGGCGGGTTTATAAATAGGGTGAAAGCAATGATTGTGTCGCCTTCGGAACTGCCCAAAGAGCAGCAGGAAATGCTTAGCTTGCAAGACTATAACTGGGAAATGACTGACCTTGAGGGGAATAAACATTTTTTAAGTGAAGCCAAAAATAAAGTTATTTTTATAAATATTTGGGCAACGTGGTGTCCGCCTTGTGTGGGTGAAATGCCCGAAATTCAATCGCTTTGGGATAAATTCAAAGACAACCCTGAGGTAAAGTTTTTTCTTGTGAGTAATGAAAATTTAGAAACGATAAAAAATTTTATGGAAAAACGCGACTATGATTTTCCTGTTTATTCATCAAAATATTCGCCTCCCGAAAAATTAAAATCTTCGACTATACCGGTAAGTTTTATAATATCTAAACAGGGTAAAATAGTAGTGCGAGAGACCGGTGCCTCAAAATGGGGTGGCGAAAAAGTGGAAGCACTAATTAAAAAGCTCATTACCTCTGAAGCAAAATAACTACAAAACTACAAAATGCTGATAGTCAGCATCTTGCAGTTTTTCTTGGAATACAGTTAAATAAGGGATTAATCTACAATTTTCAGGTTGTAGCGTTCTGCAAATTCCTCTTCTGCTTCTTTTAATTTTAGGGCAGCTGTGCGTAGTTTTTCCTTTTTGGCTGCATCTAAACGAGATATTTCTTTTTGGTTTTGAAATGTGAAATATTCATCAGGTATACAGTATAATTCAAATTTTATTTTATATTCGTTATCCAATACTTTTCTGAAAACTGAAAAAAATGTCCATGTGCGTTTATATAAAATACTGTCGGGTGTAAAGGGTTCTATTTCCTTCATGCTGTTGATTGCTTCCTGGCTAACAATGTCGGCTTCTTGCATTAGATTTAGTATTTTCACAGTATCATAGCTTGCAAAAGCTGCTTCCAAACTATCGCCTATTTGCACAACGGGTAAATGGACAGCATGTAATTTATCTTTATATTTTTTTGCTTCTTTGGGTGAAAGTCCGCAGCTTGAAACAATAAAAATCAAACCTGAAATAAGTAGTGTTAATGAGTAAATATTTTTTTCCATTTTTAAATTATTGATTAATAATATGTTGCGAAAAACGTATGAACTAAGAGTTAAGAGTTAAAAATTAAAAGTTAAGAATTAAGAACGGTGAATTTTACGATAGTAGTTTAATATGTTGATAATCAAGCTGTTATGGTAAAAGTTGTAGATTTTTGTAAATTCTTGATTATCAAGTGTTTACAAAAAAGTAAAGGGCTGTTTTTAGTTATTTTTTTTTCAATTAATTAAGCAAATATAATAATTAACCCGAAATAAGTGCTCGTTTAGAATTAATTTAGATTATTTTTTGAAGTAAAAAAAACTATATATATTTGACAACGCTTTGTTTAATTGAGAATTTGATGTTTCATAATATCAGTTGCCAAAAACTTGTAAACTTCCAACTAAAAAAATAAAAAAATGAAACGAATATTTTTCTTATTATTATCTATTATTTTCTTTACGAGCTGTAAAGATAAGCATTGTCCTGCTTTTCCTGAATATTTACTAATGTACTTTCCATACACAAAGGGGAATGTGTTAAAATTTAAAAATCTAAATAACGACACATTAAATTTGCATATTAACAAGACTTGGATGTCTGATAGTTACAGCTTTCCTTGGAACGCTAAATGTGCTTGTGGGGCTGATGCAGGATTTGAAACAGATACATCATTGAATTATAATTTAGGAATAAGAGGAAGCATGCATGTCTCTAAAAATAATTTTGATATAAATTGTTATTTTTATGATTCATTACATAGAAAAGATAATTTCTATTACTATAAAGAAGAATTAGACTTTTATAATGAAGAAGCTCAATCAAAATTGCCTGATACAATAAATTTTGAGATTCAAGAATTTAATCGGATAAATAACGTAATGATAATTAAAAAACGAGGAATAGTTGAATTTTGGGATAAAGAACAAAACTGTACATGGAAAGCAATAGAATAATTTAGCATTATAATTAATTGAGTAAATACGTTGAAGTTTGAGCAGTTACAAACAATGAGTTAAACCGCTAGTAATCAACAAGTTGTTAATACGAAAATCTCAAATTAAGAAGTTGATTATAAACCACTTACAACAGAATAAAGGAAACTATTACACTGAAAAAATAATTTTAAATTAAGCTCTTATGAAACACTATGTCTAAAATTTTTTAAACATACAACAGTATGACTATGGGAACTGAAGATGGGAGATAACTCCCAACTTCCCTCTTCCAACTTCCCTCTTCCAACTTCCCTCTTCCAACTTCCCTCTTCCAACTTCCAACTTCCAACTAAAAAAATAAACAGATGAAACATATAGCAGTTATTGTATTTTTAATCAGTCTGAATTTGTCAAGTAATGCTCAACAAGGAGTTAGAGCGTCTTTAAGCGTGGGTGTACCCGTTAATAAATCAACAGACCGGTTGTCATCTAACTATAATTTTGATTTTACCATTAATAAAAGTATAAGCAGTCATTCTTTCTTGGGTGTAGGAGCATCATATTTAGCTGTAAATTTATTGCAATCTCCCGTATATTTAACATTCGACAGACAAGTATTGTCGTTTTTTGGGACATACGTGTATGAAATTAATCTTTCAGAAAAGATGAAAATATTACCTCAGATTTGTGTGGGGTATTCTTTTATAAACAGTAAATTAAATGAACTTCCTGATGAGATTCGTAAAACAGGAGGTATGTATATTGCGGAGGAAATACATTTTGCTTTGGAAGTATTTAAAAATATTGACATATCAGTAGGCACAGGTTTTAGTACGATATTTTCAAAACTTAAAAGTTCGTCTGATTTGATAGTACCCCAGAATTATATTGGTAAAAATAAAAATACAATTAATCAGTTTACGATAAAAATTGGTTGTTTATATAGATTTTGAAATAGCTAACCTTTGCCGGATTTACGTGAGGTTCGCTGTTTGTAAAAAAATCAATAACAACCTCTGAATTAATAAAAATATTAGTCATCTATATCCTCCTTGTTCGACAACAATTTAGCTTTTCTAATCAGTCCCAAAAATTCTGCCTGATATTCATCGGTTTCTTTATAAGCTCCTTTTGCAAGATTGAGAACATCGTTGTAAGAGTAATTTTTTATAAATTTTGAATTTCGCAACAACATACCAAATGCAGCAACCGAAGCCGCAAACCTGTATTCAACAGACGATTTCTTCAATTTTACATAATCTTTGGCTTTCACAGCCTGTTCTATAAGTATGCTCTTATCGGATTTTATAGGTTTATATCTAAACTTAAGTGTCATTATATCACCTTTTTGGGCATCTTTAGTCAAATCTTTTATTTGATATTTCAAATCATCTGCTTTAGAAACTTTTTCATCGGAATTTGCCGGTATAATTTCATAAATTGCCGTAACTGTATGTCCGGGACCCAATTCGCCTGCATCTTTTTTGTCGTTGTCAAAATCTTCATCAGCCATAAGCCTGTTTTCATAACCTATTAAGCGATAAGCTTTTACCTCTACAGGATTAAATTCTATTTGTATTTTCACATCTTTTGCAATAGTAAACATATTGGCTCTAAGGTCTTTTACAAATACTTTTTGGGCTTCTTTTTCTGTGTCGATATAAAAATAATTTCCATTTCCGGCATTACTTATCTCTTCCATTCTGCCATCTTTGTAATTTCCCATTCCAAAACCGCATATTGTAAGATAAATATCATTTTCTTGTCTGTATTTAGTTATTAAATCTACCAATGCGCCGGTAGAAGAAGTGCCTACGTTAAAATCGCCGTCGGTTGCCAATATTACTCTGTTGTTTCCATTTTTTATCAAGTTGTTTTTGCATATTTTATAAGCTAACTTGATACCTGCCCCACCGGCTGTTGAACCACCGGCATCAAGCTCGTCTAAGGCTTCAATAATCTTCGACTTATTACTTGCAGGGGTCGATTCTAAAACAACTCCCGACGCACTTGCATAAACGACCAATGATATTTTATCATTCTCGCCTAATTGTCGAACCAACATTTTCAGTGATTTTTTCAACAAAGGTAATTTATTTTGATCGCCCATCGAACCCGAAACATCTACCAGAAACACAAGGTTTGAGGGTTTCAAATTTTTCTTATCTAAACGTTTTCCTTGTATCCCAACATGTATAAGTTTATGTTCTGTATTCCACGGTGCATCTGATATTTCGGTAACAAAAGAAAATGGATGTTTGCCTCTGGGTTCGGGATAATCGTAATCAAAATAATTTATCATTTCCTCAATTCTGACAGCATCATTTGGAGGCATCTCGTTGTTTTTTAAAAATCTGCGTATATTGCTATACGAAGCATTATCTACGTCAATTGAAAAGGTAGATAATGGATTTTGCGTAACTTCTTTAAATCAATAGTCCGTTACATTTTTTCTTACTATGCTGAAAACCAGTAAAATAAATGAAAAAAAAGTGTTAAAAAATTAGGATAAAAGCCTGAAAATCATT
>PDWI01002624.1_pt1 | contig 26693 bp, 40 predicted proteins | sample 1430891 | NCBI WGS metagenome assembly PDWI01 (sample SAMN01162508, study PRJNA174530) | Oral metagenome, whole genome shotgun sequencing project. | biome: Marine environment; feature: Marine mammal; material: Swab sample of the gingival sulcus; isolation source: swab sample of gingival sulcus...
GCTGGGGACGATTCTAATATTTTCTTACGTTCACCTGGGCTAAAAATGCTATCATTTCTCACTTCCTGTGTAGGAGAAAAAGTAGGATTTGCGCCATTATTGAAATCTCCTTCCTCTTTAAAAGTCACCCTGAAAGATTTCAATTTAAGCGTAACATCTCATGTGTTTTCAAATGCATCACCAAAATAGTAACTTTTACCATATCTCAATTTTACTGTATCAAAGACTTGATCATAAGAATATGTAACACCACTCGTTATACATAACAAGGCTATCACTAGAAAAAATTTTATTTTACTCATACCTGAATATTATTGATTAATGTTAGAGAAACTACCATTGGACTCAGATATGTTAGCATTATTTCATACTAATCATTCTTTTTCTCAGTGTATTTCTCATACTCTTCAATTATTAGAAATATTATGTTTTCATATATCTACATCTTGTTTTCAGCAAGAAAGAAGAAAAAATAAAAATCCTAATAGTGTTATATATAATATTTTATTCATATTTGTCAAATTTTTATTTGATTAAAATTCTCACTCTGTGACAGATATAGATCATGAATCACCATTAACAAGTCATTCTGTTGGAGTATCATCCTCAGCAACTTCTCAAGTCGTGTCTGTTTGTCTACCATCATGATGATCATCATCCGGATCATCATCCGGATCATCAACTGGATCTGGTTTTACTGGTGTTGGTTCTGGACTCACTGGTTTTGGTTGTGGTTTTCTTACTATTGGCTTTGGCTTTGGCTTTGGTTTTGGCTTAATAAAGGTTTCTACAGGTATTACAACAAGGTTCCCTTCACATCCATTTCCTTTCGCCACTACCGCATAGATAGCTCCTGATCGTTCATCATAGTAGGCATTTGAGAGTTGGATTCCATTTGCCATTTCCACTGATGTATCCACATCACCATCTGTTCCTTGTCCTGTAAGAAAATGCACTCTTGATGCCACATAATCCCCATCCACTCCAAAAAGTGCTTGAAGAACTTCCGAAGCAGTTCCGTTCATACCTGTTTCCATTCCATTCTCCACTCGAGTTCTTCCTGCGTTTGATTGAAGTGTCTGACCAATTTTATAGTATGATCCTGTAAAGTTTTCGTCAAATCTTGCGATGTTTCTTGCAAACCTTCCTGATCCATCCACAAGTGCTTCTCTCAATTGTTTTTCAACCGTTGTTTGTTCATAGTGTCCTGCTCCTTCTGCCATCACTGCTTCCATAATCTGACCCGCTCTTAAATCATCTTCATAGCCATTATCTTGGAGCCAAAGAGCGATGTATTGACCGTTTGCATTTCGAGTATGCGAATCTACATCTCCAGTAAATTGTTTTACGATTTCTTTCATTTTGACATTACTTGGTTCTCCCTCCATCCATGCTTTGAGCGCTGTAGCAATTGCATCACCATCTCGAGGTTTTTCTGAAACTACTCGTTTCGCTACTCGTTCATTATCCGTAGTATCGATGTAAGTTGCAAGAGCTTGGAGCGTGATATCTGGGTTTTGCTCAATCGCTGCAAAAGTCAGCTTTCCTGGCTTCCCATCTGCTCCATATGAACCAAGATCAAATCCAGCATTAACATATGCTTGTTGTATTGCTTTAATCCCTTTTCTTCCATATTCTTTTTCCATAGCTTCAATAGCAGTTTGTGCCTGAGAAAATTTTTCTTCTTCAGGAGTTTGATTTTGTTCTGCTTGATCTGCGAGATAGGATTTCATTTGAGTAAGAGTTTTGCGTCCTGCTATCCCATCAACTGTTCCCACATTGTAGCCAAGTGTATTTAGAGCTGTTTGAAGGTCTTTTGCTTCTTGGCTTCCTCTTGCAAGGTTTTTGACTTGCTCCACATCAGTATATGCTGCAAGTACCTGCTCTGCCTGAGTTCTTTCAGTCTGTTCTGCAGCTTCTGCTTGAGCATATTGTGTGATCTGTGCTGTTACAAGATTATCAGCTTTCTCGGTAAGAAGTTGAATAGTGTTCATTTGGATATCAGCTTTTGATGTGAGATTCAGTCCCGTCACACTATTGATATCTGCAAGAGAATTTCTTCCTATGTTTCCATCAATACTCCCATCCTTCACGGGCATATCTGTAAGTTTCAGAATTTTCGTTGCAAGATACTGTAGTGTTCTTTGTTCCATGGTATCTAAGCCATCAGAAACATCTATGCTTTGGGCAAGAATTGATGCAGCATCTAAAGTTTCTACTTCTGCAACTCCTGCTGCTCGCATGGCATCAGCCTTTTCAGAAAGAAGATTTTTCGCTTCTTGAACAGAAATTTTTTCATCTCTATCAACATCATAATTCGCTGCTGGTCATTCGAGATGTGATGAAAGACACATCACAAACAATGCTCTATAGTTTCTTATAAGGGTAAACATAGTATATATGTTATAAAATAATTGTGTTTTTGTTATAATAAACGTACAAACATATACATGCTAACATACTTTACACACTCTTGACAAAAAAAAGAGCTTGACGAAATATATTTTTGAGGCAACTAAAAAGTCTGAACCTTATAAGTTCAGACTTTTTATAATAAATGCTTACTATTTTTTTCTCATTTTAAGAAAACCAAATCCAAGCAATAGAGCTACAAATACAAGAAGAATATGTTCTGCTCCTGTTTTTGGAAGCTCTGGATTTTTTGGAATCACTGGTGGTGGTGTTGTTCCTCCAGCAGCTTTAAAGAGAACACATTCTCTGTGCTTCTTTGCTTCAGTATCAATAGTCCCATCTGCTGCAAGATTTCTTACAGAGATATCATAGGTTAACAGTCCAACATTGTCTCCTGCCATAGCAGTACTTGAACTGAGTTCGTATGCGCTCCCAAGTGAAGAAGCAATCCATTTTACTGATTGACCTGCTGGAAGTTTTTCTCCAAGATTCTCTTCATCATGAAAAGCATCAAGCTCAGAAGTATATTGCCAAAAATCTATTCCTTCACCTGCTTTATTCTCTGACCAAGAAGCTCCACCAAGTGGAATCATTTTTGGCATTTCTTGTTCTTCCTTAAATAGGAGTTGGTCTGTATCTGAATCATTTTCCCATACATCAAACAACTCTCCTTTATTATCTCCTACTACAACACTTCCACCGTCAAAACATTGATCACAACTATTCTCACCATATACAGCATCACTCTCACACGATACTGTTGTAGTAGCTGCATATGAACTCACTGGAAGTACGAGCACAAAAAGTGCAGAAGCAAAAATTTTACTTACTTGTTTCATAAAAATTATTGTTAATACTAGAATACGAGATGTATACTACAAAAAACCTGGCTCTCTGTCAAACAAAAAACCCTCTGAAGAGGATTTTGTCTATTTACTTTTTATGATTTTATTTACAAATAATTGCTGAAAAATAGCGAAGAGTGTTGACATTCCCCAATAGAGTCCAACTCATGCTGCAAGTGTATAGGTAAAGACTCCTACCATTGCAGGCATACCATAAAGCATAAATTTATTCATCATATCAGGATCAGGCATCAGAGAGTTATACCCTCCTGCATCTTTTTTCTTTTCCAGTACCACTTCTCATTTTTTTGTATCTGTAGTGATCTTATGCGCAAGGGAAAGTCGCACTTGAATATATTGAATTCCAGCAACAAATAGTGCAAGACATATTCCAGCTATTCCACCCGAAGAGAGGAGATTTAATCCAAAGAAACTAAAATCTATTTGTGAAACATGGAAAGCACTTAAAGAGGGGTAAAGGTAGAATGCATTTTTTAGGGAGGTAATATTCATAATAATATTATATATTACCAGTAAAATTGGCATCTGTATCAAAAGAAAACCACATGATCCCATGGGATTTACCCCTTCTTTTTTATAGAGTTTCATCAACTCCATTCCCATTTGTTGTTGATTTCCTTTATATGTTTCTTGAAGCTTTTTAATTTTTGGCTGTATGGCCTGCATTTTTCGCTGTGAAACCATCATTTTGTGCTGTGGAAACAACAACAAAATACGAATAATAATAGTAATTACCAGGATAGCAAGTCATAAAGAATTATGTAATAATTGTATTAAAAATGCCATAAGATTATATATTGGAGCATAGAACACTCCTACAAAAATCTTTCCAATCGTCCCTCTATACTTGATTTGCAGTTGTGTGATGAGCTTCTTATCTCCATGTTGAAACTCAAAAATATAATTTCATGTGTCTGAAAAGAGCTCATAGTACTCTGAGAGATCTATATTCTTTGTTTCTTGTGGTTTTAAAGCCACATCTTGACACAGCGTTTTTGGTAAAGCGCGTAATTCCCCTGCGTATCTTAAAGAGAGCGTTTCACAGGTGTTAAACTGTATTTTCTCAGCAGTATGATTTGCAAACTCGAGTACCACTCAAGCTGGCACAGTATAGGAACTTTTTACGGTAGAAAACTGAAGTCCACTCATGTTTGGAGTTTCTTTACTTCCTTGAAAATAAGAAAATAATAAGAAAAATAAAAGACTGAAAATAAGAATATCTAAGTATTTTTTCATAATCGTTTTTCAAATAAATAATGTATTTCTGATGCTATTTTAGCTATTTCACTGGAAGACTTTTGGAGTTTATATTTCGATTTTATCACACACACAACATCTCGAGCAGGTATATTTTTATAAACTTGGCATGCGTCATAAAACTCTCTTCTATATGTATTTCTCACCACATTATTTGGAACAGATTTTTTCGCGATAACGATAGCAAATCTGCTGTGCTCAAGTCTACTAGGAAAGACATTAAACACAATAGTATAAGAAAAAAAAGGCTTCCCTTTTTGTAAAACCTTTTTTACTTCGCGTTCTTTGAGTCTATATTTTTTTGCAAGCATTCTGAACTAATCCCGGAGTCAAGTTACAAAATTCAGGAACTTGACTCCGGGGTCAAGTTCACCGTATTGAAATCTATTTTCTCTTTACGTAATTTCCTTTCCCGTCAAAAGGTGATTTTTTTGCTGTTCCTCCAGCAATAATATGCATTTTTGCTTTTCCGTTGATTTCTTGAAATCTCTTTGGATAGCTTACAGTAAGTTGATGTCTTCCTTTTCGTCTTCTATTTTTAAGCACTTTTCGCCCTGCAGCTGTACTACTTCTTTTTAAAAATCCGTGTACCCTCAGTCGTTTTCGTTTTTTAAGTTTTCCAAGCATAATATCCTTCTAGAAATATAATTTTTTAATTAAGCTGCGATATCCTATCGCAAAATGCATCTTTGTCAAAAAAAAATACAACTTATTTTTTCCAAATCTTACTTCCTGAGACTTTCCCATCTAAGATATCTTCAATGCTTTGCTGATCATCAAGATGTGTTACATAGACAGGAAGCTCAGCATCACGAGCCATAATAATAGCAGTTTGATCTAGGATTTTCAAGTCTTTTGCGATTACCTCATCATAGGTTAATGTATCAATTTTTTTGGCATCTGGATTTTTTACTGGATCGCTGTCATATACCCCGTCTACTTTCGTGAGTTTTATCATCGCATCACAATGTGTTTCAAGGGCTCTGAGAACTCCTGCTGTATCTGTCGTATAAAACGGACAACCACTTCCCGAACTCAAAATCACTATTTCTCCATCAGAAATATACTTTTTTGCCCGAAGAGAGGTATAACGCTCCAAAAACTCTACTCCAAGCGCATCAAGCACTCTTGATGTCAATCCTTGTTTTTCAAGAAAGTTTTTCAGTGAAACCGCGTTAAATACGGTTGAGAGCATACTCATATTATGTGAATCTGCTGCATCCACTCCCGCTGCAATGAGATTTGAGCCTCTATAAATATTACCTCCTCCTATTACAATAGCAAACTCTCTCTCTCCCTTTCTATATAAATTTTGTATCATTTGAGCCAGTTTTTGAGCTCTTTCTGGATGTATTGCTAAACCATCCTGACTTAAAGCCTCTCCAGATATTTTCAGTAAAATTCGTTTCATTTCTTCATATGACCCCGGAATCAAGTTATCAAAATACCGTATTTAGCTCCGGGACTAAATACTCCCTATATAAAAATTAACTCTTCACAATATCTTTCATAAGATCATCTACCACTTCTAAAGAAAGAAATTCTCTCGTCTTAAATTCGGTATTTTTTTCAGCAATATTTTCCTTTGAAATTCCTGTACCAGTCTCAAGTTCATAGGTTGCATATAAGCCATGTTTTGCATCGATATAGTGCCGTTCATAGATATATTTTTCTCCATCAAGCCGCAGAACATTAAACTTTATTCCATAGTCTTTTACGATATCACGACACGTGTTCCAGTAATACCAACTTGTCATTTTTTCTGTCAGAAACTCTGTGAGATTCTCGCATTTTGGTGCGGTAAATACTTCTTTTTTTGCTTCAAATCCTTTTACCCCAGAATATGTAAAGCTCGCCTCTCAAAGCTTAATAGGTTCTCCATATTTTGAAGAAGTAGGAAATGCTATTTGGAGCGTATTTTCCTGTGTTCAAAGTATATCTGTTTCTACTCCTGTCGCTTCATCTGTATGATCGTATGGCACATTGATAATAATTTTTGTTTCATTTTTTACCTCTCAGGAATATGCTCGGAAAATATATTCATTTTGTCAAAAATCTAATACCTGATGTTTTGATGAAGCCATATAAGTAAATGTCGAGTCTCCCTTCTTAAATTTTTGTAGTACATAACTATCATCTGGATAGTTTGAGGTTGCATTGGAAAAGAGAACTTGTATTTTATCCACTATTACTCCATCATGGATTTTTCCAGAAATAGTTACCTCGCCTGTCGTTACAGCTTTTTCATCAATTGCGTTAAACTCCAGTGGGGAATTGGCATCTAAGGGAATAATTTGCACCATACTTGTTTCTTTTTGTAAGGGAGTTTCTTGTTTTTCTTGTTTTTCACCTCCTGAAGAACTACTACTTTGCGTAATATAATCTTGTCATCATAAAAGTTCTTTTTTCGCTTGCTCAATACTTTTCTTTTCTCACATACATGAGCTCAGTATGAATATCATACACAGTATAATACTTAATTTTTTCATATTTTTTTTGTTACATAAACAACAAGCTAATTATATTGAGAGAAACAATGAAAGCAAAAAAAACTCCAAAAGTGGAGTTTTTTTGCCTACACCTCTGTAAGCATTGGTATAATCATCGGTTCTCTATCTACTCGCTTGAGAAGAAAATTTTCTAAATCTGTACGAATAATCTTCAAAAGATCTTTCTCTTCCATATCTGGAATATCTTTAATGGTATTTTCAAAGACCTCTCGAGCTTTTTTGATAATAATTCTGTGAATATATCGTACTTCATCAACATAGACAAGACCTCTGGTTTCTACTTTGATATGACCCAGAAGAGCCTTTGTTTTTTTGTCTACTTTATAATGAATCACCAGAACTCCTGCATTCATCATCTTTTCTCTGGCTTCTATTACATGACTTGTAGTAAGTCCCATTCCATGTCCATCAATTACATACTCTTGAATTGGTACTTTGATTTTTGACCTAAAGACTGATCCATTTGGAGCAAAATCAACAATATTTCCATTATCTAAAAGGAGAATATTATTTTCTTTCATTCCTACAGACATAGCAGTTTCTGCATGACGAGTTCGAAAGTATAGATCTCCATAGATGGGCATAAAATACTTTGGTTTAAAGAGTTTTACAAAGATTTTTTGTTCCTCTTGATAGGCATGTCCTGAAGTATGAACGGGGAGATCTGATTTTGTAATAATTTTTACTCCATATTTTATCAGTTTATTGATAATCATTCCTACAGAGCGTTCATTTCAGGGAACGACGGAGGAAGAAAATACTACCGTATCTCCAGCTTGGATGGTGATCGCATTATGTCTTCCCTCTGCCATTCTATGAAGAGCAGAATATTCCTCTCCCTGACTTCCCGTCGTAATAATAATTTGTTTATTATCTGGAATAGAGTGTGTATTTTTTGTCGTAAGTTTTTTGATAGTCCCTGGCTTCATAGAGAGATAGCCAAGCTTTTGTGCGATTCCTATATTATCTACCATCGACCTCCCTGAAAGAAAAATATGTTTATCATATTTTTCAGCAATATCTATGAGTTGTTGTACTCGTGAAATCCAACTCGAAAACGCTGCAATAATCAGTCGTCCTGAAGTATGCTGTGAAACAATTTTTTCAAGCGTATCTCCCACTTCTTTCTCTGACATAGAAAATCCCTTTGTCGTCGATCCAGTTGAATCAGAAAGGAGCATCGTAATACCTCTATTTCCAATAGACTCATATCTCTCAAAGTCCGCGGGTTTATCGAGTCTAGGAGCATGATCAATTTTAAAATCTCCCGTATGAACAAACTTTGCTCCACCAGGAGTTTCAATATAGAGTCCGGCACAATCTGGAATCGAGTGATTGACAGAAAAGAACTCTACTGAAAACTGTCCAATCTTTGTAGTGTTTTCTACTCCAGCATCAATCTCTACAAAAGTTGCATAGGGCATAAGACCAGCTTCTTCCAGTCCTTTTTTAATAAGTCCGAGTGTAAGTCTTGTTCCATAAAGTGTTGGCATATCAAGTACAGGGAGTACATTTTTCAGAGCTCCAATATGGTCTAAATGTGCATGCGTGATAAGAAAACCCTTGATATTTTTTGTATATTTTGTGAGAAATGAAACATCAGGAATCGAGTAATCTGCTCCGAGCATATCTGGTTCTGCAAACTGCACCCCACAATCAATCAAAAGAATATCTTCCCCATATTGCATCATGGCCATATTTTTGGCTCAAATTTCATTATTTCCCCCAATAGGAATATATCGCGTATATCCTTCCCTGAGAGAAGGGAGAAAAAATTTCGTTTCTGGAAATTGAATAATTTTTTTTCCATACTTATTGTCTCACGATTTTTTTGCTTCTCCAACTCTATGACTTGGTTTCTTTGCGTGACGAGAGTGTTGTGTTTTTCTCTCAGATGTATTTTGAGTTTTAGGAGCAGCTAAAGTATTATTTTGCCCAGACGAGCTACTTGGTTTTTTCTGGTTAGGGTTCTTATGTTTTCGAGCATCCTGTGATGCTGCTGGTTTTTGTTTTTGTGATGACGCTTGTGATGACTTTGAAGACATGCTTCAAAGTTCCATGTCAAGCTCATCCATAAAATCTTTCATATATATATGAATTAATAAAATAAATATTCAACTTTTAAGGCGCGTAAGGACATACTGATTTTTATAAAGCTGAAAAGTCATTCATCTTTTGCAAATAATTTTGCAATGATGGGCACAGTGAAATGAAATGTGCACACATAACTTTATCTGATCTATAAACGGATACTATTGAAAGGAGCATTGAGTGCTCTAAAAGTTTATATCGGCATTATAACGGCTCATGAAAATATTGCAAAAACTTTTTTACATCTATTGGAATTTTGGTGATATCCCAGTAATAATCTTGGATCTTTTGTTGTTTCGCAAAATTTTTTCCTTCAAACTGTCATACAGGAAAACTATAGGTTTTAAAAAAATTATACTTTTTCATCAGTACACGACTCTCTTGCGCACGGGTAAAAAATGCCGTATTATGCAACAGAAAATATGTATATGATTCAGCGAAATCCTCATATTTATTGGTGAGTGCATAACCAGAAACAAAATCTTTCATTTCTTGATTTGGTTTTACAATATTATGGTGTTTCCATGAAATATCATAAAATTCTTGACTCCTATCCCCAAAAGCATTTCCAGGAAGTCCATAGATATCATAATAGTGTGCAAACTCATGTACTAAAACCGAAAGAAACTCTCCATCCGAAAGCCCCTCTACTCCATAGATATGGATATTCCCATTTTTCATTTTTCCCCGTGTAGAAAACTGTTTTTTATGGAAAAATATCTTCATACTCTCGATATGCGATAGTATCCATTTCTTATAGAGAAATGTTTCAGCAAGTGGAAGGTATGAGTATATAATTGCTTGCTTAAAAGACTTTGGAATCATATGTATTTGCACTTTTTCTCGACTTGTAGCAGTATATTTTTTTGAAAATTCCTTATACAAAAGCTCGTGAATCGTGGTGTTTACCTCTTCTTGAGTCATTCATGAAAAACTCGTAAAATCTGAGCTCGTATCATACCCCCCTATGTTTGAATGAGAAAAAACAGAGTATTCATTCTGTGGCTCAATCTGATGTTCTTCATGGAGTCTACTCGGAAAGAAAATCTCTTTTCCTACATATATGAGCGCAGTAAACAATAGGATATACGCACAAATAAATATAATTTTTCCTGAATGCCTCATAAAAATCTATCAAGCAATGTCAAAAATAACCTCCACGACAAGACGAATAATCGCTCCTGTTGATATAGCCGCGAGAAATCCGAGCAAAGACCATTTCACAATATCTTTCCCTTTTTTAATTCGTTCATCTTCTCCAAGAGAAACCGTCATCATAAATCCTCCATATACAATTGCTCCTATCGCGAACAAAGCAAGAGCTGATGTGATAGAATTAGTCCAATACACTATGCGTTGCTTCACTCCTGTTTCTATCTTCCCATCTCCAGGATTTACCAGATAGGAATCTTCTTGAGAAAGACAACCATCAAGATTATCAACAACTCCCCCATTATTATTATATTCACACTCTGCCTCTACGCTGGTCAATATTCATGCAAACATACACATACATGACAGCAAAACAAAAGAAAGTATTTTTTTCATATATATTCTAAAATTAAATATCAAGTCAAACAATAAATCGTACTATCACCCAAGCAGCTGCAACTACAAAGATTCCTACCACAGCATACACAAAACTTTGCAAGGCTTTTTTAAATTCTTCTGGATTTCCTCTGGCTATTACGAGTCTCGCACCAATAAAAATAAACACTCCTATCGCTAAAAGCATCAAAACCTTAAAAATAGAGTCTCGGACAAACTCAAATATCTGATCGAGAAAGCTGACTCCCTGTGCCGAGCGAGCATCAGGACTCAAGACATTGTTTGCGGACTCTGGAATAATAGCATTTTTGAGTTCATCTACTGATACTTCATCAGCTCCATAAAGAAACGAAGTTTGCAGCGTAGCGAAAAAAGCAATACATGAGAGATATATTTTTTTCATATTTATATTTGAAAATTATTAATAATACTTATCAAAGAATATGCAGCTACAGAAATAAACACTCATACCAAAGCCCAAATAATAACATTTTTTGCTTTTTTTGTTTTTTCTTCTTCTCCACTGGAGAGCAAATACATAACTCCTCCTATCATCACGGCAATAACCGCAATCACCGCAACATATTGTATTCCTGTTTCTATGGTTTTTCCAATCACTCCAAAAGTGGATTCTTTACTCATTCCTCCACCAGAACAACCAGGAAGATTCCCACACTCTATAGGAGGTGTTTTTGCTGCAAAAACGCTTTGAAGTGTCAATAGGTATGCACAGAGTATACTAAAAATTTTCATAAACTAGTAGAGAATATAAGTAAAAATTCGAACGATAATCCCCGCAGATAATGCCACCACAAGAGCAATAATACCAGATGTAAAAATTGTTTTTCCACGCGATAACAGATCATCTTGCCCATGGTATATAATCATATATCCAGCACCAATCGTCATAATAAATGCGGCTAAAGCTCCAAATATCATAATAAGTTTTTCCAGCAGCGTAGAGAGAACATTGCTCGTCACTTCTGTCGATCCGAGAGAATCGTCTCATGTTCAAAGGAACTGTGTCCCTCCTGGAGTAAAGTCTTTTACCTGTATCTTAAAAGACTCATTGGTTACATCTCCCCAAGAATCTGATGCAGATAACACCTCAGCTCCAAATAAAGCTGTAAAAAAGAGTATCATGCATAGTAAAACTTTTTTCATTCTATCTCGCAAAAAAATATTAAAGAAATAATAACAAAAATTTCATATATGGCAAAAAAATATTATCCTTACACCAACACATTTTTTTTCTGTATCATGTGATAATGAAAATTGCCATCCTCCATGAAATGCTAATAAAGCTCTGATGAGCTGAAAAGGTTGTAGAAAGTCTCTGCAATATTTTTCCGACCGCAACACTCTACACACTCATCTATGATGAAGCATCTGTAGGAAATATCTTTCCAAAAAAATCTATCGCCCCCAGTTGTTTTTCTCTGAGATCACAAAAAATATTTTCTCTCACCAAAAAACAGCGTTTGTGTCTCCCATTTATGGCACAAAGCGTGGAGTCACTTGATTTTAGTGGCTATGATGTCGTTATTGTCAGCTCGAGTGGATTTGCCCATGGACTCAAAACAGCAAAACATACCAAAACTATTATCTACTATCATGCCCCTGCAAGATATATGTGGGACTGGACGCATGAGTATCGAAAAGATATTGGTTTTGACAGAGGACTCAAAGGTTTTTTCTTTGGGAGAATGCTCTGTAAGCTCAGACAGTGGGACTATGAAGCTGCGCAAAATAATGACATTCTCCTTGCAAACTCTGCCACCACGCAAAAACGCATTTGGAAATACTATAAAAGGACATCGCATATCCTCTATCCCCCGATAGAAACGCATCGTTTTGCAAAAATACTCAAACATCACAGTGCAAAAAATACTCAAAAAAAGGACTATTATATCATCCTCTCAGCTCTCACTGAATTTAAACGAATTGATATCGCTATTGATGCATTTCACAAGCTCCCAAAACAAAATCTGGTAATTATTGGAAAGGGAGAATACAGAAATGAATTAGAAAAACAAGCACAGTGAAGCCCAAATATTTCCTTTGTATGAGCCCAATATGGAGATGATCTTGTATCCCTCGTACAACACTCTCTAGGACTTATCTTTCCAGGAGAAGAAGATTTTTGAATCGTTCCTATCGAAATCATGGCAGCAGGGAAGCCTGTTTTTGCCTTAGAGAAGTGAGGACTCACCGAAACGGTCATCCATGACAAAACAGGAGCCTTTTTCAAAGATGAAACTGGAAAAGACTTTATAGAAAGCTTTAAAAGCTTTCACGCAAACAATATTGACTGAATGTACACTCCAGAGGCCTGCAAAAAACAGGCATGAAAATACGATGAAAGCGTATTTAGTGAAAAAATACGAAACTATGTAGAGAGTGAAAAATAAAGATTGCCCGGGCAATCTTTATTTTTTCTACTGAGTATTTACGCTACAAAATTTTTAGGAATAAGTTTTTCTCTGAGGTTAAGACTTTTTTCAAGCACATGAGCTATTTCAAAAAGTCGTTGTTCTCCAAGTCGTGGACAAAGCATCTGTATCCCAACTGGAAGAAGTTCTTTTTCTGCATCACTACTTTCCGCAAAACCGCAAGGAAGTGAGAGTCATGGAAGTCCTGCAAGAGATGCAGGAATCGTATAGGCATCTTCAAGATACATTTTTAGTGGATCATCACATATTTCTCCTACTTTCCAAGCAACGCTCGGTGCTGTTGGTCCAACGATCATATCTACCTCCTGAAAGGCCTCCTGAAAATCTTTGATAATCAAACTACGAACTTGTGCTGCTTTTTTATAATAGGCATCATAAAAACCTGCCGAAAGAACATAGCTTCACAACACACTTCTTCTTTTTGGTTCATCTCCAAGTCATTCTCCTCTATTATGGAGATATATCTCATCTAGTTTTCTATGTGTCTTTTCTGAAGTATGTCCATATCTAATACCATCAAGACGAGCAAGATTTGTAGATACTTCTGCCGGACAAATAATATAGTAGGCTGCAACGGCATATTTAGTCATGGGAAGAGAAATTTCTTTTATTTCTGCTCCAAGTTCTTTCATGCGTTCTATCGTGTTTTCAATCTGAGTTTTTACTCCAGCATCTAAACCAGTTTCAAAATATTCTTTTGGAACTCAAATTTTCATACCAGAAAGATCTTTTGTCTCCCAAATTTTTGAATCAATGATATCTTTTCATGGAAGAGAAGAACTTTCCTTTGGATCTTCTCCATTCATAATTTCATAGAGAAATGCAGCATCTTGTACAGTATGAGTAAAAGTCCCAGGACAATCAAGACTGGAAGCCATAGGCATAATACCAAAACGAGAATTTCGACCATAACTTGGTTTAAATCCTACGACTCCGCACATACTCGCAGGTTGACGAATCGATCCTCCTGTATCAGTTCCGAGTGCTGCAGGAACGAGTCCTGCTGCAACAGCTGCAGCTGATCCTGAGCTTGATCCTCCAGGAATTCTGTCAGTTCCATGAGGATTTTTAGTGTTTTTAAAAGCTGAGTTTTCCCCACTACTTCCCATAGCAAACTCATCCATATTACATTTCCCAAGACTATTCATCCCTGCTTCATTGAGCTTACAAATCACCGTAGCATCATAGGGAGGAGTAAAATCCTCAAGCATCTTACTGGCTCCACTGGTAACAATCCCTTTTTCACAAAAAATATCTTTTACTCCAAGAGGGATTCATGCAAGAGGAGTGTCATTTTTTTCTTCAAAGTCCTTGAGTCAAATACTCAAAAATGCTCACAATTCACTATTATACTGCTCACTTCGAGCCATAAAATACTCCCAGACTTCTTTACTACTAATCTTTCCCGAGTGTATCAGTTCTTGTATTTCAAGTATGCTTTTAAATGCAAGTTCCATATATCTTATAATAATTTTTTAAACATCCAAGAGTATAGACAAAAATAAAGCATTTCAAAGGGAAATGCTTTATTTTTTAGTGAAAATTATTTTTTCTCTGTTTTTTTCTCTTCTTCTTTTTTCTCTTCCGTTTTTACTTCCTGAGCCACAGCTTCTGTTTTTTTCTCGGCTTTTGGAGCAGCTTTTGCTTTTTCTTTCTTTGCTTCTGGATACTCTACCACTGGAAGAGCTTTTTCTGCATTCAGTACAGTCGTATCATTGTTCACTTCTTTGAGTCTTGCAGCTTTACCAGTAAGATCTCTGATAAATTTAATAGATTTTCTTCGTACTTTAAACTGTCTAAGAACGACAATTTTTTCAATCGTACTTGAATGTACCGCAAAAATCTTTTCTACTCCAAATGCTCCTATTTTTCTTCGAACCGTAATAGTTTTTTCAAGTTCTGTTTTTCCAGCTGTTTTGATAACAATTCCTTTAAATCTCTGAATACGCTCTTTATTTCCTTCTTTAATAATTTGGTATACTTCTACTTCCATACCAGTTCTAAGGTCTGGTCTCCCAGCTTGAAGAAAACCTTCTTGTGCTTTTCGTACGATATCTATATTTGTCATAATATGTATGATTTTTGATCCCGGAATCAAGCTACTAAATTTCAGGGACTTGACTCCGGGGTCAAGTATGATTTTTGATTTTTCTATCAAATCGAGCCATATCATAAAAAAAAGTTTTTAAAAAGCAAACTTTTTTCTGTATTTTTATAAGGAAATATGATAGTATATTGTTAATATATTCTAAGCTTAATGAAAATGGATTTTGAAAAACTCAGAAAAGAAGCCCTAAAACTCAAAGATACAGCTCAAAAAGCAGGGAAAGACGCTCTAGAATATGGAGCATCAAAAATAGCTGCTTCTAAAATCACCCTCAAAACTCTGGAAGAACTAAAAAATTTTCAAAAAACTTCTAAAAATACTCTGGGGACAGACTCTAAAACAGGGAAAGAAAAAGAGTTTTCCCACCGGTCTCTCGTAATATTTGCAGATACAAAAAGTGACTTTTTTACCAGTATGCTCTATAAGCTCCCTTTACTTGAAGCAAAGGCCTTTAGTCAGTCAGTGAAGCTCAAATTAGCAGATATCAATATGAAAGGGCTCGACCGAAAAGACTATGACATAGAAGAACTTCCTTGTTTGCTGGTATTTGAAAATGAAAAAAGACTGAAAAGCATCTCTGGAGAAGAAAATATACAAAATCTTGTAAAATCCCTCAGTTTGGATATAAATAAGAGCATTGATGAGCTGTAGTTATATTTTACCATAACACCTCACCCTAACCCTCTCCTGTGAGGAGAGGGGACGAGTAATATTATCCAAGCTATATTATTATGATAGAAATTTCCATATTAGAACTTTTGTACCTTGTGCTGACATTTTTTCTTGTCATCATCGGGACACTCCTCACGCTTGTTTTATTGCGCCTACTGAAAATTCTTGCAGTAGGAGTGGAACTGGCGAACTATTACTGGGAGATGAAAAAGATTATGGTCTATTATTCACAAGTTCCGTTTATCATCAAAGAAAAGATATTTGATTATTTTGCACATCTCTCCTCATCATCTTCTCGCAGAAAAGAGACTTCTCCAAAAAACAATCCTACCGAAAAGTAGGATTATTTTTTTAAAATTCATACAAAAAGAAAAGGAGCCGGCTCAAAGCCGGTCTCCCTGTATGTAGGCCGCATATTTGCGGTCCTTTTAACGGCTTAGCCGTCTCTGGTCCTATCTCGTTCTAACCTCACACGCAATTCGTGCGTGAAGATCACTCGGAGGACATTATAACCTTTTTAGGGGGGCTAACCCCACTCCGTCACCCTGAGTCGAAAAACGAATAATCATTTTTCCTCCTTGTCCTTCCCCCTGCATGCAGGAGGTAAATTCTCTTCTTCATCGGGCGTATATCAAGCAGCTGCGCAGCGATGCCAAGATTTATTCATGGTATCTCTCCATACTGTTTTGCTAGACCTAAAGCGCTAGCTTTCTTTTTGAGCATCTTGCTGGAAAACAAGAGAGACTCTCAGCATTCCCAGAATGGGAAGCTTTGGTATCTTATTCAATATATATATATATAAGTCAAATAATTTTTATAACTTTTTATGTATTACTTGTAAGAATGCCAAAAATAATTACACTTCGTATATATAAAATAAGCTCAAAAATATGTCCCAAACCATACACACACTCCCAAAACAACTTGCCAACCAGATAGCCGCGGGTGAGGTAGTGGAACGACCACTTTCGGTAGTGAAAGAACTGGTTGAAAATTCGCTCGATGCTGGAGCAAGTAAGATAGATGTGGTACTAAAAGAATGAGGTACGACATATATTGAGGTGAGAGATAATGGAGTCGGGATTCCAGCAGATCAGATAGAAAAGGCCTTAGAAAAATATTCTACTTCAAAGATATCAAGCCTTGAAGATCTGTATCATGTGATGACCTTTGGATTTCGAGGAGAGGCTCTGGCAAGTATTTCTTCTGTGAGTGAATTTACCCTCAGCTCAAAAACAGCCGATGCCCTTGCTGGAAGAAAGATCTATAGTTCTGGTTGAGATGATATAGAAGTATCCGATTACCCACACGAAACAGGAACAAAAGTCACAGTAGAACATCTCTTCTTTAATACACCTGCAAGGCTTAGCTATCTCAAAAAACCGCGTACTGAGTACCTCAAAATACTTGATTTTATACAAAAGATATCCCTTGCCTATGAGGGAGTCGCATTTTCTCTTTCGCATGATAAAAAAACCATATTGCAATACGGTGCAGATATGAAATTAACAGAGCGTATATATGAGATCTATGGGGCGCAAGTGCAAGAAAATATGAGAACTGTAAGCTATCATTTTGATGGAATTCATATTTCAGGATATATTAGCGACCCAAAACTCTCTTTTTCCAATAAAACAAAACAGGTTCTTTTTGTAAATAAACGAGTGATTCAATCCCCAATGATAGCAAAAGCTGTGAGTGATGCCTATAACAGATTTATTCCTCACGGTACACATCCTGCCTATATTCTTTTTATTGAAATTGATCCAACAGTGATTGATGTCAATGTACATCCTCGAAAAATGGAAGTACGCTTTGCTCATGAACAAAGCCTCTTTCGAAGCGTCTATCATGGAGTCAAAGATGAGCTAGAACGCGTGAGTTTGCTGAGTTCTGACTCCCTGGTAAGCTCTCACCCCAACTCTCTCCCAAATGAAGAGAAAGCAAATACAGCCTGAGGAGAAAATTGAATCAAGACTTTTCAAGACACAAATAGGAAAACACCACAATACTACACGGGTTCAGGAACAAAGTTTAAAAACTACTCTCCCTATAAAAATACTGATTCAAATCCAGCTCAAGCATCGATAGAGTTTTCAAAATCTGTTTTATGAAATGAAGTTTCATCTTCCCTTACAGGTAACAAATGAGAAAGGTGAGACTTACGAAAGACCCCTTTATGAACCATTGTGGGACAAGTGCATCATGCATATATCATCGTAGAAACACCTCAGTGACTCCAAATACTCGATCAGCATGCCCTTGCAGAACGAGTGATTTATGAAAAACTTTCACATAGTTCCTACGCTCCAAAAACACAATGAATCATCGGAGGAGTCGGTATGCATCTATGAGCCCTTGAGTTAGAAAACTATGACAAGTATCAAGAAATATTTTCAGATATGTGATTTGAGATCGAAGCTCTCTCAGGAGGAAATATTATCATATATGGAATTCCTGACTTTATTGGAAAACAAAACATAGAAAAAATATTTAAAAATATTCTGACTGATATTTCAGAGACTGGATCACAGTCCCTCGATGAAGTTCGTCATAAGATATGGGCATATACGGCTTGTAGATCTGCGATAAAGTTTGGAGATCCCCTATCAATTTTTGAAATGCATACCCTCTTACATGATGCGAGTATTGAGTATTCTTCGACCTGTCCACATGGAAGACCTGTAGTATATGATATCAGCCTAGAAGAGCTCCTTGGAAAATACGAACGCTAAAAAATAGCTCTACCCTTTATATATCCATGGAGCAAGCACAACAAGGATAACTCATGAGAGCATAAGAATAGCAATCCCGATCAGCATTCTCCTGATTCTGTCTTTGGCTCATGTTTTCAATCCATCATTAATTCCTGACATAGAATAGAGCACTCCATTTATCACGATATAGAGCACTGCACACAGTCCCACGAGATAGGTAGCATATTTGATGATACCCCCCATTATATTTTTCACGACTCAAAATCCAGGCTCTACATTACAACTGCTTTCAGTACAATTTCCAAGTATAGGACTCAAATCTGTAGACACAGGAACAGTAATTGCAAAAGCATCTAAAGCGACACATAAAGTTACAACAAACAGAAGTAAGAGAAGTATTTTTTTCATAATATGAGATTAGAGAGTAACAAGGTCTAGCAAGAAGGTATAAGCAGCAAGAAGAATCAAGGTTGCAAGTATGGTATTGATAATAATACTCTTTGCTTTTTTGGTTCGTTCTTCATCTCCGTTTGAAGTAATATAATAGTATCCAGCCAATGTCAAAAAGAATATTGCGACAGGTGCTGCAAAGAAGAGTGCAAGATTGGCAAGAGATGCAAAGATATTCACTCCATCAGAAATACTTCCTCCAAAAGCAAGAGCCTTCCATGCTTCAATCATTCCTACAAATATAAGGGCAAGAATGGTGTAGAGAATTTTATTTTTAGCTTCCTTCATTTTTTCCTCTCGTCATCTTGAAGTCATCACGCTAATCCCCGCAAGTGTCAGCATAAAGACAGCTGCAAGAAATATCATGATTTCCAGAAAATATACGATACTGTCATTTAAGGCATATCCGAGTTCTGTAACATTGAAAAAGAGATTTCCAGAACTCTGCGTTGCTTCATCGTTAAAAGTATTTCCGATAGAGTTTCATGCGGTTGTGTGTCCTAAATCTTTTCGAAAGACATTATATAAACTCCCTGGGATATTAAGAAAGAGGAGCGCAACAAGTGCATACCATATTTGTCTCTTGGCTGAAGAAAGTTGTTCTTCATCTGATCCCATTGACATAATCATCATAGCTCCTGTATACACCATAAAAATAACTAACAGTCCCATCAAAATCCTCTTTACCATAACAAGTATACGAAATCCGAGTCTATTAATTTCACTTACTGTGTCGCTCCCACCATGAAATTGAAGCGAAACATCACGAATATCATCCACTCCTGGAATAGCAACAACAGCATGTGAAGCACTCGCTCAAAAGATTCAAAAAATTCCACATGTGAGCAATATAAGTAACAGTATTTTTTTCATAATATGATAGTATCTAAATAGTAGTTTCAGGAACAAGAAAAAATGTCAGTATGACATAGTTGAGCATCAACACCGCAATACCAATCGCAATATATATCAAAGCCTGTTTTCCTTTTTTGATTTTATCTTCATCCCCAGCAGAGAGAAGTATTTGTGCTCCCGCATATATAATCATAATGAGTACCGCAAGAGCCACAAAACTATTCATCCAGTTAATCACTTGAATAATAATTCCAACCCCATCCGAAACACTCTGAATATTACTACAAGAAGTATTTCCAGTCTGAATGAATCCACCTCCCGTATTGACGCAACTCACTTTTCCATAAAAAGCCTCTACAATTGCTTGTGCAAGACGCACAATAATAAAACCGATGAGTGCATAGAGAATGGTCATTTTTGCTGACTTAATCGCTTCTTCGTTTCCATTTGCCGTAACGAGTCTATAGAAAGCATAGATAGCCATCGCGATAAAAAATATACTCGCAAGCGTACGAACCAGATCAATCATTGGAAGCGCAATGTTGGTAAATAAACGAACTCCAAGACTGGCAGAAACTCAATTATCATAGAGTGTATACACAAAGGCATAAGCCAATTGCATCACAATCAGCCCTATCGTAATCCATATAATACCTTTTTTAAATTTTCAGAGTTCTTCTTCTGTATTAGATGAGAATATCAGCTTAAGACAAATCACCAGAAAAAATACAGTAGCAATTGCATAAAACAGATTTTTTAAATCCCTTGCAATTTCAATGAGCGAGTTTACAAGTCATTGTTCTCCTGTTCTCCCAGCAGCAATAAAGTTTTCATCTTGAAAGTTTCGTAGTTTATCGAGACTCTGGATATTTGAACCTTCATTCGCTGCTCCTCCAATACCTCCAATATGAATATTATTGTTTACAGCAAAAACTGTTTCACTACTCATAAGCACTCATACATAAGTTCCGAGTAGTATACAGAGTATAAGAAATATTTTTTTCATATAGTAAATATAATAGTTATTTTTTCCAGTATAGCATATTTTTCCTCTCTATGCGAAAAGTAAAAGTTGACTATTTCTTATTCTTCATTCATAATCCCTAATCGTGCTTCAATTTCGATATCGACATATTTCTTCTTTCGACCATATTTTTTTCGAGAATATTCCTTGATAATCGCAGCTGCCTTTTCATTTTTATAGTTATTGTCCCAAATAGTTTTGAGATCAAAAGGACGAGTCGTTGCATTGTCTATATTGAGCTTACAGTAGGTGGTATAATTAGCAATTCCAATAATATCTTGTTGTGAGAGAAGTGGGGCATATTCCTTTTCCATATATTCTGCATCTTCTGCACCAACTTTAAAGGATTGTATCGTTCCAGCATTCCCAAATACCGCATCTTTAATAGAAGGTTTATCTCATTTTTTTGCTCCAGATCATCAGATTTGTGCGATAAACTGGTGTGCCATAATAAGAGCAAGTCGGTATTTACGAGCCTCGGAGAGGATTTCTCCAAAAGTTTCGGTTGCAAAGTTTTGAAACTCATCCACATAAAGATAAAAATCCTTTCTTTGCTCTTCAGGGATATCCGCTCGACTCATCGCTGCCATATTAATCTTAGACACAAATATCAACCCAAGGAGCTGTGCGTTGAGCGCTCCAATCTTACCTTTTGAAAGATTTACCAGAAGAATTTTCCTATTATCCATCACTTCACGCAGATTAAAGGCCGATTTTGGTTGTCCGATAATATTTCTGATAGTCGAGTTCGTAATAAATGGACCAAATTTTGCAGAGAAATACGGAATCATTTCTTGCTTTTCTCGGTCTCCCGTATTGGCATATTCATGTTCCCAGAAGGATTTTACCACAGGATTTTTTAGTTTTCGAGTTTTGTATTTCATAAAGGCCTCATCCACAAAGAGTCGTGGCACATCGATCAGTGTTCCCCCATCTTCATTGTCTTCCATGAGTGTCAAACATCCGTTTCGGAAGTAGTGCTGGATACGAGGACCGAAGATTTCATCACCAAATATCTTGATGAAGATTTCTGTCGCATCCATCGCGGCTCTGTCCATTTCTCGTTTTCGTATATCTGGGTCAGTGGAAATAATATCAAGCATATTGAGTCCCATTGGCCTTTCCGTATCAGAGGGATCAAAGATAACCACATCTTTCGCTCGCTCTTTTGGTACAAATGAAAGCACATCTTCCACCAAATCTCCATGCGGATCAATAACACAGAGTCCATCACCATTCCAGACATCTTGACGCGCTAAATATCCAATGTAGACAGACTTACCTCACCCAGATTTCCCGATAATATACTGGTGTCGTCCTCGATCTTTTCTACTAAAATAAATCGGTGTTTTCTTATTGCGATATTCATTCCATCCAAGAAGTATTCCATCTTTGTAGACAGGAAAACCTCCGAGATGTCTATGAACTTTATGCATTTCTCCTGTTTTTGGATCTTTTTCCTCGAGCATAGTTGGTGTTGTCGGAAACTTCAGATTATGCGGAGTTGGAAGTTTTTTATACTCGAGCCAATTAATAATTGGGGATTTATTATAGTTAATATCCGGCATATGGTAGAGTGTCGAAGCTTCATCTGCAGAAAAAATAGATTTATTTTGAAAAAATCCTACCAGCTTATGACGAAAGGCAAAATGTCTGAGCGGAGTAAAAATAAAGGGCATCGAATCTTCATAAATCTGAGGATTATCCAACGCATTGTTATACTCATCTGTAAAAATACTTGCAGCTGCAACGATGGCATGCACCGCATTTTCTGCTTGTCGCTTCGTTTTTGATGAGACAATAATACGAATAGAAGACTCAAAAGATGGTTGTGCTGCAGCTTCCCCCATAACTTTTTGAGCCTCAGTTTCTGCCTGATTAAATATCTTATAGGCATCTCCCTCACTCGCTCATGGCGCATTATTTCCTCCAACCATATCTTCTGGCCCCTCGACCATAGCAACAAGTGGATTCCATATCCAGGTAAAAGGCCGAAAAAGTAGTCCGATAAATCCAAATTTTTTATTTTTTTTGTATTTTCCCTTTGCTACAAGACGAGCTGCCTTCAAAGCCTTTTTATTCCATCTCGAATTGGTCGGTTTAATCACCACTTGGTAGACAGCCTTGTCATCTTTGGCAAGTCCTCCAAAAACATTGGTAAAGTTATTGATCGGATCGTCTTCAAGATACTTAAACGACTTAATAGGATATACATCATCATGTTCCTTCCCAAGAGAAGCAGCACGCATTTTATATCATTTTTCCTTTAGGACCACATAGTCTTTTTTGTCTACTTGCAAAATCTCTGCATCGTTATATATAGAAGTAATATGCTGAGAAATAAGATTGACATAATTTTCATAGGTCACAATAAAAAATGTCACTTCTCATTTATCATACACCAGTTCAAGCGCTATTTTCGAATGTCCAAACAAGAAGTTTAAAAAGGTGTCTCGAAGTCCCGCTTCAGAGAGTTTATGGACAGCCTTATAGAACATCGACATTTGCCCAATCTTTTCTTTAAAATCTTTTTTGGTTTCTTTTTCTTTATCGAGTTTAGAATCGGCTCTTGGAAGCGTAATTTGCAAATAGCGAAGATTTTTTGAATAATACAGCTCAAAGGCAAGTCGTATCCCTTTATAAATCACAAAATATACAAATGCGAGCAATAAAATAACAGGAACAATATGCTCATATATACTTTGAAATGCTCCTCAAATTCCCGAAAGAAATCCTCCTGCTGATTCTGTTTGTTCCGTCGCAATATTTTTCCCAGAGCCTGGAGTTTGCTGAATAGTTCTCCCCAGTGCTGCATGTGCGTGAGCGTGGTAGATGAAGAAGAGTGTTATTCATCACAAGACACCTCTCTTAATTCTACTTTGCTTCAACTTCGAAATTGTCGCTTCGCTCTGTTTCTCACTTGTCTCCTGCCAGGAGAGATAGAATCTGAAAAATACTGTATTCATGTAATATCTAGAAAATATATATTTGTTCTAGGATAGCAGATTTTTCACAGAATTGCGAAGAAAGGAGCTTGACGAAAGGGTAAAAAATATTACTATCTAAAATATTACACTGAATTTAAAATCATATACTATGAGTAAATGAGAAAAATATATACAACTTGATGAACCGGCTTCTAATCAATGAGTAAATGATTTTATGATGCTAAAATTTCTCCGAGAAACTATTTCTTGAATACTTGTAAAAATTCAAGAAATTCTTCAAGGTAAAAGATAAAAAAGGAGGAAATTATAATTTCTTGCAGAAAATCTAAATTATATATAATCAAACTATGAACCAAATTATAAAACAAAAGAGCAAACACAAGTTATAATCGAAAATAGCTCTCTTTTGCATGAGAAAAAGCTATTTTCAAAAGAAATGGCTTTTTATTTTATCTCTATCCTGAATCCTTTCTCTTACATAAGAGAAAGGGGCTACATTTTAAAAAAATAGAAATATGCCTATACCTGATGTAATAAAACAAGCAGCAAGAGATTTAAGAAAAAAACAGACAAAGGCAGAAGAGCTACTGTGGGATAGACTACAAAGAAAAAAAGAAATGCTCAAAGCCTATCGTCAGAAGCCTATTGCTGTTATGAGAGAAGATAATACTCAAGAAAGATATGTAATTGCAGATTTTTACTTTCCTTTTTGAAAAACTATAGTTGAAATTGATGGAAGTATACATAATCTAAAGGATGTTTATCTCCTTGATAGAGAAAAAGAAAAACTTTTGGAATTATCTTGATATAAAGTGCTACGTTTTACAAACGAGGATGTGTTAGAAGATATAGACGGAGTATTAAGAAAAGTTGTAGCTTCTTTCTCTTCGTAGAAGAGAGAGAATTCAAGAGAGAGATATTTTAAATTATTACCTTATAATACACTATGAACTACTCAAAAGAGTCACAAGACCGAATGAAAAAAATCCAAGCCCTCAAGGATGCAGGAGTTATTTGTTATGCCAATAATTATAGAGGAAAAGTAGATATTGCTGAAATTCGAGCAAGAAGCGAAGATGATACTCAGGGAGGATATATCAGAGATATTGAAAATCTGATGGCTGGAGGAGCTATCGCAGAGTTTCAGACTGCGGGGCGAATCATGGCATCAAAATCTCATGGAAAACTAACCTTTGCAAAACTGAGGGATAACACCGATACGATACAAGTGTGTTTTATGCGAGATCTTGTAAAATTCAATACAGGAATACCTCTCGCAAGCCCTCACCCTAACCCTCTCCCAGAGGGAGAGGGGACGAGCTACAAGGTAGTAGAAGAAATTGAAGTGTGAGGTGAGATGAAAACTGCCTATAAAATCGCAGAAAAGTTTTGTCAGGTTGGGGATTATATTGGAGTAAAAGGAGATCTGTTTGAAACCAAGCATGGAGAGCTTACGATTTTTGTAGATGAGTTTCAGATTCTCTCAAAGGCCGTTCGTCCACTTCCAGAAAAATGGCATGGAGTGCAAGATCAGGAAACGATTTATCGTCAGAGATATCTTGATCTGATTATGAACCAAGAGAGTTATGATCGTTTTCAACTTCGTAGCACCTTTGTAAAAACGCTCAGAGATTTTTATCATCAACATAATTTTGTAGAAATTGAAACTTCCGTACTTGGAAACTCCGCTTCAGGAGCAGCTGCAGCCCCATTTATCACACATCATAATGACTTTTGAGATGATTTTTTTCTCAGAATTTCTCCTGAAACAGCCCTGAAAAAGGCAACTGTTGGACGATTTGAGAGGGTTGTTGAATTTGCAAAAGATTTTCGAAATGAAGGATCTGATCCTTCACATTTACAAGAATTTACCATGATAGAGCATTATGCAGCTTACTGGAACTTTGAAGATAATATGAAATTTACAGAAGAAATGTTTGACTATATTTTTGAGAAGATACCAACACTCTCCAAAGAAGTTTTGGTAAAGGATAAGCAATGAAATGAAAAAATGGTAAACTTCCAAACCCCATGGGCTCGAATTGATTATATTGCTGGAGTAAAAGAAAAGTCTGGAATTGATGTGTCTCTCTATGGCCCAGAAGATGAAGAAAAACTACGAGCAGATATCAAAGCAGCATGATATAGTTGGGATGGAATTGATGTTCAAGCTACAGCTACGATGATAGATTACCTCTATAAAAAGGTATTACGCCCATGAATTATTGGGCCAGCTTTTGTTTATAATTACCCAAAGACCATGCAACCACTTGCCCGACAATCAGATCAAAATCCTGAAATGGTCGAGCAGTGGCAATTATTAGTAAACGGATGGGAGATTATTAAGGCTTATAGCGAGCTCGTAGACCCAAAGATTCAACAAGCAAACTTTGATGCACAAAGTGATGCATTGGAACGAGGAGATGAAGAAGCTACTTCTGGAGATGATGATTTTGTACTTGCAATGGAATATGGAATGCCTCCTCAATCTGGTTGGGGAATGGGAATAGAGAGAATTATGGCCATGCTTACAGCACAAGAAAACCTCCGCGATGTTGTCCTCTTCCCACTGATGAAATCGGATACTAATGAGGAGAAAAAGTAAAAAACTTTATTACTAAATATCACAGCTATGAACCTCGATATTCTTTACGCGTCACTCGGTGTCTTTGTGGGAGAACTCTATGGAAGTTTTGTTGGTGGGGGAAGCCTGATTACGCAGCTTGTTCTGCAAGAGGTAGTGGGCTTTGATATTAGACACTCAATCGCGCTAGATAATGCCG
>PDWI01002628.1_pt1 | contig 26680 bp, 18 predicted proteins | sample 1430891 | NCBI WGS metagenome assembly PDWI01 (sample SAMN01162508, study PRJNA174530) | Oral metagenome, whole genome shotgun sequencing project. | biome: Marine environment; feature: Marine mammal; material: Swab sample of the gingival sulcus; isolation source: swab sample of gingival sulcus...
TTAGGTAAATTATAGAACTTCAATAAACGTGCTACTTTACAATCTTTTATAGCATCAATATTAAAGTTGTTTTCAATCAAATAAGATATCTCTTTATCTGTTAAAGCTAATTTACCAAAGTCTAAACTTAAAAAACTCTCGCATTTTTTTTCATCTATTTTATAAACTTTATTTCTTAAGTGGTCTGAAAAAGTTACAGTGCCATTGTTGTAACCATAAAATATACTATACCCAGTCTCAAAAGATTCTCCAGAAAAATAAGTACTGTACTGTCTTTTAGGACGATTTAAATTAAGTACTACTACTCTTCCTTCTTCTTCTTTGTTAATCGATGTTAAATGGAGTCTGTCTCCAATTATATATCCATTTTTAATTTGTATTTTATTTAATGCATAAGGTATATTAAAAGAGCTTATGTTTTTCCTAGTATCTATGTCAAAGCTCAATATTCTATGTTGCATATCATCCAAAAGATATAATATACTATTTTCAATACAAATATCATCTATTTTGATATATTCACCAGGACCACGTCCTCTTGAACCGTAAGTTCCTAAAAACTTACCATCTATATTAAAACAAAAAACGTTATTAGATAAAATAAGGATTTTATCATTATGGAAAAGAACTTTTTCTACATTACCAATAAGGCTTTCGTTTGTTGTTTCTAATTTTATTAATTTATAATCATCAATAATATCATCAAATTTTACTTTTTGCTGAATAAAATTATCAACTTCTATATTATTTCTAAATTTTTTGTCTAATGAATTTTCTTTTTTCGTATTACAAGAAACAAAAATTGTTACTGATATTAATAAATAAAATATTTTCTTCATATTTTTATAAATTTTCTTAAATATTTACACTATTCTAGTAATTAAAATTACTAGAATAGTGTAAATAGAATTAATTAATACTAGCTATAGGCTTTATTTACCCCTACCATACTCACCTGCTTTTGGACAACCTGATGATGGACACATTTGCCAATCATAACCATCACAATGATCTAACTGCCCTTTATTGTCGTCTCTTTTACATATCTTTTTAGAGTGATCTTTAGTCACATAGGATGTTGCTGTTGTATACTCTCCGTTTATATTTCCGTCAATTCTGTTCCAATATATCAATGTTTGGAAAGTACCTCCAGCACCACCTTTTCTGACAGTTACAACAATTTTCTTAACCTGTTTACCTGCTACTTGAATAATATAATAATATTTCTTCTGAACCGCTTCTTCATTAGGGGTATCGTTAGATTGGTTATTATAACTAGTATTAGTATAAAAAGTGTAAGCGGGATTACTTCCCATAAATAGACCTTGTGCTTTAATATTTAATATTCCGTAATTATTGAAAGCATGATTAAAATTTAAAGAAAATATAGCTACTAAAGCTAAAAAACCTATAATTAATTTCTTTTTCTTCATTTTATTAATATTTTAAAGTTATTTAAATGTATAATTAGTATTAAAAATGTTTTTACGATTTATATATTACTTGCTTTTATAGTTAGTAATATGTTAAAGTGTTATTTGTGTTTTTTCTTTAGCTCCAAAAACAGGAGCTAAAGAAAATGCCAAAAGGATAATTTGATATATATGTGATTCATTTTTTTATTAATTGGATTTTTGTACACTCCTCAAATAAGATTATTGAATTCCGTATATTCCTTCTGGTTGACAAGTACTAGATTCTATATGCGGTGTTTCGCTATAACACACATCCAAAGTGCCTCTTGGACTTTTACAACATGTTATTTTACATATAGTAACATCTTTATAAGTTACTTTGTTGTTTTCGATTACTTTTTTATGCTCATTCCTTTTCTTACTACATAATAATATTTTTCTAAATTCTGACTATTAGAACTACTATAACTAGTATAAGAAGTGTAAGCAGGATTACTTCCTGTAAATATACCTTGTGCTTTAATACTTAATACTCCGTAGTTATTGAAAGCATGATTAAAATTGAAAGAGAATATAGCTACTACAGCTAAAATACCAATTGTTAATTTCTTTTTTCTCATATTATTTCTTTTTTAAGAGTTAATAATTTAATTTTTATTATTTGTTTGTTGTATTAATCAAAGTGTTTGTTTTTTATTTTTTTTAATATTCGCTTCCACCTAAGCTTATGCCATATTTTCCTAGAACTGTCTATTGAAAATAGGACTCTATTTACTTTACCTATTATGTTTTCTTGGGGGATATAGCCATAAGTACGACTGTCTATAGAGTTGTTCGTATTATCTCCCAATACATAGTAAAAATCTTGACTCGGTGTATAAAAAGGTGTTTTAACCCCTCTTATATATAGAGTTTCACTTGTTGTTTCAACAGAATGTCCTTCTTGTTTTGCTATTTCTCTTATGGATTTAATATTATTAGGCGTTATTTTTATTGGCTTGTTTTTACGAATTATTTTGGCAATACGCTTTACTAATAACTCATTCCTGTTTTCTGTACGATAAAATACAATAATATCATTTTCTCTTGGCTCTCTAAGTCCTATAAACCTTCTATATCCCCAATCTCTAATACTATCAGACTCTCTCCACTCTTTCTTCCAAGTAAATATATTCACTATTGGAATATCTGCAAAACGAGCAGGTAGTTTAGCTCCATAGGTGAGTTTGTTTATCCAAACCCAATCTCCAATCATAATAGTAGGTTCCATACTACCAGTAGGTACAGTACTAATCTCTCCTACAAGTATGCGTACCAAGATAGTAGTACTTATTATAAAAGCTAAAAAGTATCCTGATTTTATCTTTCCTTTTTTACTCATCCAGTTTTTTATTATTATTTACTACTTCTTGAAATAATTTTGTGGTAGTTTGATTTTCGTCTTTATTTTTTTGTTTATTAAGTACATTCTTTATCGAACCTGAATCATGCCAAGCCTTTACACGATTATGAGAATAAGTTCCTAAAACCACAAATATTGAAAATAGAACGAAAAACAGTCCTTTTCTATATTTTTTCCATTTGTCGGCTAATATGAAAAATAGATATGAAACTATAAATGCAAAACCAATAGATGCTAAATATGTATATCTATCAGAAGTAATCATAGACCTATCCATTGGAATAATATGAAGCATCAGTGCTATATGAAGTAAAAAGAATAACAACCCTGTTGAAATAACCCAATGTGAAATATATTCCCAAAATATTGCTAATATTGTTATTAATAAAATAGGATAAGCAAAAAGCCAAGTAGGTAAAGCTTCTCCAACTTGATTTGGAAAAGGGTAATAAAATAATAGCTTATAAGGGAAAAACCATTTTGTGAAATATTCTGCAATAGAATAAGAAGCATAAAAAAATCTTTGCCACAAAGGATATAGAGTGTTTAATTCTCCATTGGTTGTTCGAGATAAGGCTAATAAGAAGAATAATCCTAAGACAATAGACAATACAAAAAAAGGTAAAACCTGTAACCACGTTTTTACTTTTCTTATATTTATACCATACACCCAATAAACGAAGAGAATCCATACAGGAAAAGTTAAAGCTTGTTCTTTACTTCCATAGGATAATATAAAACATAATATTGTTAAAAAATAAAAGGTTCTTTTTCTTGTCTTTAGGTGTTGAATAAAAGTTAGTGTTCCTATTAGGTAAAATAAAGAAAACAGTACAACTTTAGAAGCACTTACCCAAGCAACAGCTTCTACTTGTAATGGATGTAAAGCAAAGAACAAGGTAGTAATAAAAGCAATGTTATTAATTCTTTGAGCTGATTCAATCTTGTTGCTAAACTCTAATAGATTTTTTAAGATAAAGAAAACCAAGCAAGAATTAATTATATGGAGTAATAAACTAGTTAAATGATAATAGAATGGGTTGTATTCTGCAATATTATAAATAAGTAAATACATAAGCTGATTAATAGGTGAATACTGTCCGAAATACGGCTCTATAAAAATATATTTAATATTCTCCCAATTAAGACCTCCTTCTGTATAAAAGTTCGTAACTTGCCAACCATCATCCCAACCATTACTTCCCGTTAACAAGAGATTATTTAAGGTTGGCAAATAGACTATAAAAGTAATGCAAACTAATAAACTTATAAAAAGAAAGTTTTTATTATTTCTTTCCATAAAAAAATCTTTAACTTTTTGCCCTATCAGTTTCATGTTAATAAATCAAATTTAATTCGTTGTTTTATGTTTGTTTAAGTTATAGTTTGTTTCTGTTATCACGTAACTTGGCCTTCCTTTAACTTGTAAGAATATTCTCCCAATGTATTCGCCTATTACTCCTATCATCAGTAAAGTCATTGCTCCCAAAATAGAAATTAATAAAGCTAACGATGCCCACCCTGAAACAGAATGAGAAAAGAAAAATGTATAAAGAACATAAGCAATCTCGAAGATACTTAATAGGATAAACAATCCTGCTAATAAAATGGAAAAGCGTAATGGACGAATCGTAAAAGAGGTTATTCCTAGTATAGCAAAAGAAATCATTTTGCGTAAAGAATATTTCGTATCACCAGCATATCGACTATTAGGTGTATATTCTAAATATGCTTGTTTAAATCCAACCCATCCTATCATTCCTCTTAAAAAAAGTTCGTCCTCTTTGGAACCACGAATTATATCTACTACTTTTTTATCTAATAATCTAAAATCAGCCATTCCTTGATGAAGGTTTATGTTTGTCAAGAAGGTCATCACTTTATAAAACCAATTAGATGTTTTTCTTTTAAAGAAAGAAAGTTGCTTATCTTTTTTACGAATAGTATTTACAACTTCATATCCTTGTTGCCATTTTTCAATAAGCTTCGGAAGTAATTGAGGTGGATGTTGCATATCGGCATCCATCATAATTACGACTTCTCCTCTCGCTACATCTATTCCTGCTTTTAATGCACTCTGATGTCCAAAATTCCGGGAGAAAGACAAATAAGTTATATAAGAGTATTTTTCAGAGAGTTCTTTTATCTTGAATAGAGTTTTATCTGTACTACCGTCATCAACAAAAATCAATTCATACTTCGCAATATCTTTTAATACAGTTATAATTGCAACATGAATTACTTCTATATTTTCTACCTCATTATAGCAAGGGACAACAAGAGATACAAAAGGTTGTATTTTTGAAGCCTTAATCATAGTAGATATGTGATAAAAGATTTATTTGATTGCAAACTTAAAAAAGATTTTCTAAATAGACAAATAATTTTCACAAAAATATTTCTAAAAATAAAATTAACACAATAAGATTGATTTTATAATTTCATAAGACAAAAGGATTGTTGTTTGAATGAAAGGCCCTAGTTTCCGACGTAAAACACTTACATCTAAACACATATGGTAGGTTGTGAAGTAGGGTGGGATAATGGCATAATCAGAAATTTATTTTGTTTTTGCGATATGTTTTTTTTACTAAACTCCCGATGTATTTATTTTTTCTGAAATATTTTTTCTGTTTTACTTATTTTGATTCAATAGAAGGTTTTTCTTTTTTGTGTTTTATAACATAAAAAAATATTTTATTTTCTACCATAAAATATTTTCCTTTGTTCAAAGCAATGCTTTTTATATAATAAATTGTAGAACAACTTATTCAGAAATTATTATCTTTGATACATATTACAAATGATGTAAAGAAGTTATAATGCTCTTTCTTAAGTATTAGATATCAGGTTCAAGAGAAATTTGATGATATTGCTCAAATTTTGCTTATCTAAACCTGTTCTCAAATAGTGATATTCTAGAAATTTGTGGTGTAATATAGAAAACAGAAAATTTTAACGAAATACTGAGATTAATTAAATCAATAAGAAGTTTATGGAGAATACGCAAACACAACGAATTATTATAAAAGTTTCTTCTTTAAGTAAAGAAAGTTGGAGAAGCATATACTCTTTTATTAAAGAATTTAACCAAGTGACACTTGATAATTTAAGAGAAGCTAAGGCCGATTTGCGAATAACTAATTCTTTTTTGAATCGAAGAGTATATTCACTATATGGTGAAAAAATAACAAATATTGAACAATACGATAAGTCTTCCATTCTTTTTAGCATCTTGTACGAAAAGAAAGATAATAATAATAACGTCCTTGATTTAATACCTTTCTTTTTGTTGCAAAAAGAAATTGGCAATCGTATTTCTTTAGGAATAGACATTCGATTTTTACAGGATTTTAATCATTTAAAAGGCAAGTCATTTTATCATAAATGTAGCCACTTTCTTCAAAAAGTATATATCCCAAAAACTATAGATGGAAAAGATGTTGTATATTTTCTGACAAAGGAAAAACCACAAGGACAATCCTTAGTTAGTAATTCTTCTGATGAAAGCCGTAATTTTTTACCTTTAATAAAAATTAATGAAGAAACTTTTATAACCTTATTTCAAAAGGAAGTTTCTACTGAGTATAAAAAAGAACAATCAAACTTATTGTCATATATATATTCTTCTATTGAAAAGCTTAAAGAAAAATCAACAGGGAAACTAAAACAGATATTAAAGAAAGATTCTGGTAATTATAGATCTTCTTTTGAGAGATGGCTAATTTATGCTTATCTATTCTTTTTTTCTAAAGAAGAAGAAATAAGTGATGATGCCTTTTCTAAACTTAAAAACATTTTACAAAGATACTATACCAGTATATTTGAGTTAGTTCAAAATGTTATTTTCCATACTGACGATAAAGAATGTTTGCTCTCTATTGCTTTTATTAACAAGAAAGATGTACCTTTTCATTATCAAGATAATCTTATAGACTTTTTCAAAGTTTATAACGACAAACAACGCTTTTTAAGTGTTGGTGTCTTTGATTTTAACAGAAAAGGAATTGTTGAAACTTTTAAAGAACAACTTTCAGAAGAGGGAAAAATAGATAAACAGAAAGAAATAACACTCAAAGATTTTTTTGATACAAATTCTACTACAACAACAGATTTAAAACACTTAGAACTGAGATACGCAGCTCATTTAGGCATTAAAGCTTTTGTTAATAATATCTTAAAAAATGATGGATATTTTAGAGTAGAAAGTAATTTAGAAACACTTAAAGTAAATAATAAAACGTCTTTAGAACTTAGTTCTAATCTGATAAAAATAAATGAAACAAAGGAGAAAGAGTTAAGTAACTTTAATGGTACACATTATGAATGTATTTTTCCTGTAAGTAGTAAGAATGTGAAAACCGTAAATTCTAATTTTTTTAGAAGAGATTTTAGTAAAGGATTTAATAAAGAATTTAGTGAGATTTTAACAGATAGAATAAATACTATTGTCGAAATTGATTTTCCAGATACAATTTTAGGTATTACTTCAAAAGAGGAGCAAATAAAAAAAATAAAAGAAATAGGCAATAATATATTATTAGATATAGATAAAATAGAAGGAGAAGATGTTGAAATTGCTATTGACATGTCAAAATACAGTAGTGACGAGAACAATATTTTATTTTTATTAAAGTTAATAGCTTATTTGCAATTTACCTCAGACAGAAAAATAAAAACGATTATTTTAACACATCTAAAAGATGAAATTATTAATTCTATTTGTGAACAAATTCAAAGTTTAATTATTGAGAATAAAAATATATTACAAGTTTGGAATGATGATAACGCTTTAATATTAATAAGCCCTAAGTTACGTTATCAAATTATTAGTGGTTCTTCCAAAGAAAAGTTTTTATTTCTAAATCGTGAGTTTGATAAATACTATTTCGGTGGAAATTATTTTAACTCTAATGAGAATACAGGAAAAAAACATCAAATAAACCATAAAAATAAGAGAAATAACTCCGATAGTTCATTCTCTTTTATACGTCCTTATGAACTTATTATTATAAATAGTACTAAAAAAGCATTTTATCTTTTTGAAGAAGCAGTCTCTAAGTTACTACAAAATCCTATAATTCAACAAGGAGGTGGTGTAAAAGACTTAGAACAAGGTTATTTAGTTAATCACGAGTACACCTATATTGGAAGTAAGATAATAGTTCGTAGTTATTACGAAGCAGATACTTTATTCCAAAATAGTTTTTATGTGCAACGTTTTGCTCTTATAATAATTAAGCAAATACAGACTAAAATAAAAGAGTTAAAAGAAAAAGGTTTATTAAAGAGCAACCTGGTACTTATTGGATATAAATATTATTCAGAACATTTAGTCAAAGAAGTTAAACGCTTATTAACAACAACAAAAGAATGTAAACGTTTCAATACAATAGAAGATGTTATAGCCACTGAAGAAAAAAATAGAAATGATAACGATGAGATAATTTTTAAAACAAGTGAAGTTAAAAATAATAACGGTAAATCATTAAAGGATAAGTTACGTGAAAATATTGAAGAGTTTAATTTTATTACAATTGTACCAATAGGCTCTACGCTCAGTACTCATGACAAGATGATAGCTTTCTTCAAGCAATGGTGGCAAGAACTTAAAACAGAACAAGTAGAGAATAAAAAAGAGTTAGATATAATAGAAGAGAAAAGCATTAGTCTTGAGAATAACCAATTTATTTCTAACCACTGTGTGATTGTTGCCCGTGATAAACTTAAAAAGCAACCTACTAATATTGAAAAACAAGAGAAATGGATAAGTATAAATGAAGAGGAAAAAGTCATTTCTACAAAATTTAACAGTGCAGAGAAAATTTATTATGCTATTCAAATTGCAAACAAAGACCCAAAAGAAGACAATTGGTTAGCTCGTTTGAATAATAAAGTTTCTTTTCCTAAAAAAGAGTGGTGGAAAGAAAAATATGTTAATTATACCGAAAACTCTTCAATTAATTCGCAGAACTTAATGGGTTTTCCTAAAACAGTAAACTCAAAAAAAGAAATACCTTACAAGAAAACTCAACTTAAAAGATTACTTCAATTAAAAGAAGATATTTTAGAAGGACATTTTACGGTTTATAATTCTCATTATAAACATTATATCGACACCGAAAACTTTATTAAACGCAAAAATAAAAAAGAGTTTGATAAGTGGATTAATTTTTTACAACTAAAAGTTGGTTTACAGGTAAATGATATAGAACAGCATATACTTATAACTCCTAATGCTAAAATTGAATCTGATTTTATTAACGAAGTTAATAATAAAGTTTTTGATAATAAAGCCCTAATTATATATTTAGATGTACATAACTGGCGTAATAATGTTATTCATAAACTCTCTCATATTAAACATTTATATCAGAAAAATAAAAATGACGGAAATAATTTAATATTCCACTACATTGACCACGCACTAATAACTAGCGAGACATTCAAAAGAACAGAGAGCTATATGTTCTCAATTTTAGAAGATTATAAGAATTTCCAATTTAACACAATAATTACTCTAGTTAATCGTTTGTCGGCAAATAAATATGAAGAACTTAAAACAAGAATAAAAGAAAAGAAAAATGAACATATATATAGTTTTTTAGACTTAAATATTCCACCTATAAAAGACCCCGAAAAGGATTGTAATATGTGTCTTTTACAGAATTACTATCAAAAAATGTCACAGCATAGTGTATTAGAAACTTGCCAAAGTGTTATCAGTAAAAATAAGAAGAAGACGAATATAATACAGATGAAGCGACATAATAATTCCCATAATGAAGAAAAACTCCATTTTAATAGAAATCAACATACCATTAATCAGCAAAAATTAATTAGAATGATATTAATACACGAATTGTATGATATTATTTCTAAAAAATATAAATGTAATAATCCTTTTAGTCAGCAGAAAGAAAAGGTTGAAAAAGAATTAGATTTATTTTGTGATGTATTGACAAAAGAGTTAAAAGGAGAAAAGAAGTTTTTTGAATTTATTAACAATGAGCTTTACAACAACTTGTTAAGTCCTTATAACATTCAAAAAATAACGGATAAAAACGAAAAACAATATGATGATATAAAAGAATATCTTGAAAATCTATTTTTGGTAGATAAGAAAATTTCATTCCTAAAAGTAATTTCTTCTCCTCCTTTATCTCAATATATTTTTATAAGAGATTATGCTCATAAAAAGTTATTAGATAATTTACATGAATTATTAGATAATAAGGCAGGTAAAGAACATGCCTACAATGATATTAGACTTTTAAAATCGATTCTTAAATCCTTATCTTTTTTAAAGTCAAATGCATTGGTACGAAAAGAAGTAATAATAGGAGCTTGGAATCTTTATTTTAAAGTTCGTAACCAAATAGAAACAGAAAAAAAGAAACTTATATCTTTACAAGATGGTATTTCTAAGACTATAAATTTAATAGATACTCAAGAATATGAAAAAAGAGAGGAAAAGAAAAAAATAAAACTTTTACAAAGATTAGAGAAATTAGGCAGTCAACGTAATGAATTACAGAAATATATAAAAAGAGAAATTAAGAAACGTAATACTGAGCAAAGTAAAGTTGATAAGGGATTATTTGACAAATCCCCTAATGCACCTAAAACTAATAAAAAAATAGAAGATATAACAAAGAAAATAGAGCAAAAAACCAAAGCAGTAAAAAGGATAACAAAAAGAATAGAAAAAATAACAGAAGTAATAGAAAAAATAACAAAAGCAATAGAAAATATTCCTAATAAAAAAGAACAATATGAGAAACTTAAAAATAGAATAAAAGAAGACATTAAAAAGTTAAATAATATTACGGTATTAGACCACGAATTTAATACTGATTTTCAGTTTTATATTAAAAACCTTATTTTTGAAGATGGTACTAAATCTCTTTTCTTAGGGGAATTGCTAAGAACTGGTCATGAAATAGATTTTGAAAACACAAAGGAAAAATCAGAACGAGAAGAAACAGATTACAAGGAAATCAGTATTAATAAAACAGAACTAAACAATAAACTTTTGAGTATCTTTAATAATAACAAGGAAGAAGAGGCTAATATTTATAAAGAATTCTTAACTTGGTTGTTTTACGATAATACAACTATTATCAGAAAAACATTAAATAACTTTGATAATGAATTAAAGAAAGACAAAAAGATAAAAGAACTTTTTTATTCTAAAGATGAGTTAAGAAAAATTGATGATATAAATATAAATACAATTAAAAGTAAATTTAATAACAAGGTTAAAAATGAATACTATTATAATTTATTTAAGTATTATATTGAAAATGGAGATAGAATAGATTTTACAAAGAAATTAATCTATGTAGAATATGCTAAACTCAAATTAATGGATTTGATAAAGCATAAACATAAGGAAAATATAGAAACAGATATTAGCTCTTTAATTGAGGTTTTTTCTAAAATAATGGGAGCAGACGGAGCATTCTTTGCTATGAAAAAAGCAAATGTTCAACAAAAGAATAAACCTAAGGTATATCGTATTTCGACCTATGGTTTAGGAAATGAACAAAAAGATAAAATAGAAAAAAATAATATTATCAATACAGGTTATTACACTGCAGAATGTTACAATGACAAAGAAGAATATTCCCAAGAAACCATTTTATTTGAATATAATTTACCGGAAGTAAAGACAGAAAAAGAGATATTAAAAGCAAAAAGCATTGTTGTTTTTCCTATTTTTACTAGAATAAGAATTCATGAAAATAAAAACAAATCAAAAAAGGGAAAACATAAAATTAAAAAGGTAGCAACTATAACCTTTTTATATAATAAGGACACAAATGAAGATAAGTTTACAATCAAAGCTCAAGAGTCTGCACGATTACTATTATTACTAAAAAATGAAATACAAGATTATATTATTAATTTTGTTAAGAAAGATAAAGTTTTTGATTTGTGGTTGGAGAAAGAGAAGAATAGAAGGAAGTTTGAAAAAATATACCGTGACTCTTCACATGTTTTTAAATCTGTTTATAATGAAATGAATGAATTTGATTTACTAGACAATGAAGATTTTAATATAATAAAATATTTACACAAAACATATTGCTGGTTAACAAATGAAGTTATAAGTTTTTTGTATTCCAATTTAGAAGAGAATCAACCAAATAAAGAAAATAAGACACATTATTTAACTGTAGAAGACGATATTATAATAACAAAAAATACTGTAGAAGATATATTTAACTCTAATTTCATTTATATACTAAGAGTGTTAAAATGTTCATTTTGGAATATAGAAGATAAAGATATACAGTTGTTTATAAATAATAAAGATGTTGATTCTTATGAAATAGAAGAAGAATTAAAAGAAGAAAAAATAGTATTACATAAGAACTTAATAAGAACATTTATAATTCAATGTTTAAATAACTCTTTTAATATAAATAAACAGCCATATAATAAAGGGCATAGACATCCTGACGAGATGAAAAGAGTAGAAATAATTCTTTCAAAAAAGAACATAAAAATTGTAGATATCACAACGAATAAAAATAATAAACAAATTAAAGAATATAAAGATAAAAAAATTAAGGAATTCAATAGAAATAGAAGACATATAAAACCCTTAGAATGTGAATATTATAGTTCTACGACATTATCAACTCTACAAGCTGTTATTGATTGGATAAATAAAAAAGATGAATACAATATGAGTTGTAATTATGGATATAATGACAAAGAAAATTTTGAAGTCGAAATAATTTATTAAAATATAATAATATGAAAGAAAAAATATTAATAATAGAAGATGAAGAAAATGTTTATGATTTATTGAAATATTATCTTAAAAGAGAAGAGTATGAAATACTTCCTAGTGAATTTAGTGATATGAAAAAGGCTATTTCTGAAGGAAACTTATACTCTTATACAAATGAAATTATAAAAAATAATTATAATAAAGGTTTGAGGCTACTAATTTGTGATTTAAATCTTTTTGATAGTACTGTTGCTTCTGGAGAAAGATTAATAGAGTCAATAAGAGGAAATGATTTTAAAATCAAACAGTGTGAATATTTTAACTCTATTGTTCCTATTATAGCTTATTCACAACATGTCGATACAAAATATCATAGTGTCCGAAAAATTAGTTATTTTGTTTCAAAACCAATTGAAATAACATCTCTTTATCTAGATAAGTCTGAACTTCTATTTCTTTCAAGAAAAGGTACTCCTAAAAAAGAGTATAACGAAAGGGAAAATAAACAATTAGAACGACATAAGGAAAAATTAATAGAACATATTGACTCCTTAAAAAATACTATTCAAAGTCAAATAGAATTATTTAACATTGCTTCTAAATTTATTGAAGAACAAACATACCCTGAAAGACTTAAGAATCAGAAACAGAAGAAAAAAGAAGAATTTAAAAATTCAAAAACGGCTTTTATTATATCTAGTTTTTCAGATATACACCAAGAATTTATTAACATAATAAAAGATGTCTTGGACAATAAAGGAATAAAAGGAATAACTGTAGATGAACAAATATATCAAGATTTTATATTAAACGAAATAGAAACTTGTTGTCATGCCTTTGATTTTGGAATCTCTATATTTTCTCACATTGACAATAGAGGATGTGAGCATTTTAATGCCAATGTCTCTTTCGAGGCGGGGTATATGAAAGCACTAAATAAAGACATTTTATTTTTAAAGGAAAAAGGAGTTCGGGATTTACAAAGTGATTTAAAAGGATTACCTTGGTTCTCTTTTGATAAAGATAAAGCATACAGTAGTATAAAGGATGCTATAAACTCTTTTTTAAAACAAAAATCAGAAAAAAGAGAACAGTAGAGTATATAAACTCTCTTTATAGGTTGCTTTTAGAACAAACCAATACTGTACTATATAGTATTTAAAGCGCAATAAAAAGAAGGAAAAGAAATCATACAGATGATGCGAGGAAATCAAGTCTGTTTTTAGTTTTAAGAGAAGTGTACACTTTCCCGAAAAGTGTGTAAGTTCTACAAACAGGGTTCAATTTTATACTTGAATTCTGTTTGCAAATGTATTCAAAAATTGATTAAGATGAGATGCTACCTTGAAAGGAGATATTACCTCTTAAATCCTTTCATGTTATTCTCATTTTTCTCTTCTTGTTTTTCCTCTCTTAATTTATAAAAAGACTTATTCTCATGCATTCTTTCTTGTACCCAATCTATTTTAGCATCGAGTTTATCTTTTTCTTCTTTTTCCTTTTGGTATTGTCTTGTTAGCTTGTCCTTAAAAATAGATAAATCTTCTATTTGCTTTTCAATTACTGCAACTTTTTCTTCTGTTAATTTAATGTTATCTTTGATAGCATCAACGTCAATACCTTTTTTATTTAATTTAGATACTACTTCCAACATTTCTTGTTGAACATCTCGTAATATTTCACGTTTATTTTCAACTTGTTCTTTATAATATTTTTCATTAACTCCACCTTCTTCTGCCCACCTTTGATATCTTTCAATGTCTTTTTTAACCAGACTTATTTCTTCTTGCACTTTGGTTACATCTTCAAATTTACGTAGAATAAAACTTGAATCAGCAATCAATCGGCTCTTTTCATTTTCCAATCGTTTTTTCTCTATTTGTACTTCAATTTCTGCCCGTGTAATAGGGTTGGTAATTAAAGCTGTTTTTAATTCACTTGTGCTAATGTCTGAAATATCCAAAATATTGACATCTTTTTTCATTGCTTCTATATATCTTGCTTGTTTATCTTGTAACTTCTGCAACATAAATACATCAATACTATCTTCGGTAAGCATATAGTTGATACGCACATTTTCAAATTTATTTCCTTGTCGCCACGCTCTACCCTCTGTTTGACGAAGTGAAGTAAAATTATAAGGCAAAGAGAGTAAATACATATCAGAAGTGTTTTCTTGTAAATTCATACCTTCTTGAATAGCCGATGAACCGATAACAACTTTTATTTTCCCTTCATTAAAATCTTCTTGTATTTTTTGACGCTGTGTTTTCGATGTTTTACCTATAATAATAGCTACTTCCTTATCTTCAAAACCAATTTCTTTAATTAAATACTCTTTAATTTTTGGAAATTCATCAACAGCTAATTCAGAATAAATAATTTGTCCAGCATTTGCTTGATCCTTTTTATTCTGAGCAATTAAATCCATTGTCGTTTTGAGTTTGGGTGATTTTTCTACAAACTCTTTTATTGTTGGCTTGTTATTGTCGTAAAATAGAGATAAATACGGAGATATTGCTATCAAACGAGCATTTAAGATATGTGTTAAAACTGCTCCTTTATCATCTTCGGCAAAATTATCATTTAGTTTTTCATATTCCGTTTCGGTTAAATCGTTTTGCTTGATTTTATACTCTTTATTGATACGATTAGGACGTACTAATTCAGGATTGTCTTCTTCGCCTTTTATATCTATAAACTCGCCTAAGAGTTGTTGGAATATAGAGTTATTCTTAAATCGTTTAACATTGGATTTATATTTGACATCACCCACAGCATCAATCTCCATTTCATTATCGGCCTCCATAAAGGTTTCAAAGAAAGTATTGACATTAAAATAGCCTTTCTCTTCTAATCGATTATTAGCCACTAACGAAAGTATTGAGTAATATTCCAAAGGTTTATTGGTAAAAGGCGTTGCAGAAAGAAGCGTAACGTTTCGTCCATCATATTTCTCTTGAATGTATTGACTTGCCATCCACGTATTAATTCCAAGTGCTGATGTCCTTTGGTTCTGACTCCTAAAATCCGATGCAAATCTCCTATCTTCAATTCTAACTTTTCCTACAATATGATTAGCATTATGCACTTCATCAAAAGTTAAATGGTCAAAACCGAAATCTTCCCAATCGTAGATTTTACCTTTTTTCATTTTACCCTTTAACTCATTCTCTTTCTCTATCTCTTTTTGAATATTTCGTTCTGAATTTTTAATGGATTTCAATTCATTCTCAGAAATATAAGAGAATTTACTTGCTAAATGGTCTGTAACTTCTTTGCTAAAACCAATGTTGTTAAATCCTGCATAAGTAACAAGTGTAATTTCATTGTCTTTATTCTCAAAATTTGATAAATCATAGCTTTTGCCTAAATTACCTAAAATATTAATTTTAGCGTTAGGTATAACTTCATAAATAGTTTCGACCCATTGCTTTAAGATACTATCATTCGGTACGGCTATTAGAGGACGTTTGGCATTTCCTCTCTCCATTGCTTCGTGCATTGACAATATTCCTGACAATGTTTTTCCAAATCCTACTTCGTGTGCCAAAAGCCCAACACCTTTTGTTGTTAAACGTCCAACACCTGCTTTTTGAACTTCGGTTAGTTGTAGCGGACTGCCTTTGAAATTTTGATGTATTTTAGAAAATAAAGGAAACTGAGAATAATCTGGAATATGAATATTGTTGTAGTTTCTGTTGAAATCATAAACAAATCTTTCTTTCTCATCAACCGTCATCTCCTCTTTGATAAACTTTGCAAAAAGGGTATTGGCTACTTCTTTGCGTCGTTCTCTTACTAGTGCATTACGCTCTTTATCACTTCCTGTAACCGTTTTATTATCAACAAAATTACAAACTTCCCATTGCGAAGACCCTTGAAAAACATCTGACGGCAAATTTTCTACAAAATCTTTAAAATTATCAGCAAGAGTATATTGTTGTATTTCAGTGTATTTTTCCCAACTTCTTACTCCGTACTGATTATAAACTTCTCTTTGTTTTTCTACCTCTTTTTCTCCTAAATCAAATTTATGTACAAACTCATGATTAGGACTGATAATGATTTCTTCTAGCTTTTTAGGCTTTGGTAAAACACTTTTCAGTAACTCTTTTTGTTTTTCGTATTGTGGCTTATCAAGATTTTCTTTATCCCTCTCTAATTGCTCTAATTTTGTATAAATGTTTCTTTCAGCATAGTAAAAATCATGCACCCACTTTCCAGCAATATAGTTAGCGAATTTATAATGTTTACCACGATTATTTAATGTTCCGTCATACTCCGTATCTTCAAAGGCTTCGACTTGTTCTTTTGTTAGGTTGGGATTGTTTTGAAGTGAAGTATTTATGATATTGTCATTCTTAGAAAAGAAGTATTTCAGAATTCCTTTTTTTATCTGTGGCTTAGTCTGTATTTCATATTCTATATTTTTCTTCTTATTTTTATAAGAATCGATAATTCTATTAGACTTTGTTGCAATATCTTCCAGTTGTTTTTGGGTATATGTATTTTCTTTAAAATCTAATTGTTGAGTTAAGGTTTCATACTTATCAATTTCCTTAATAATAGCAGGAGTTTTAAATTTTATTTGATTGAGTAGGTTTAAGGCTATTTTTGTTTTTTCTAAAACTTCTTTTTTATTTATAAGATTGTTTTCTTCTTTTTCTGCAATATTGTTATTTACTTCTTCTATACTATCAAATAGTGTTGGTTCTCTATTTTCTTTAACTGTCTTTTCTAATCTGTTTTTGGCTATTTTAGGTGGGATTACATCAACAACTGTATCTGTCTTTTTATCCCACATTGGCATTGTGGTTTCTTTATACTCTGATTGTAATTCTGATTGATTATTTATAATAGCAAGTGCATCATCTAAATTTCCGTGTACATACTCTTCTAACTTGCCAAAACGATTTGTTCTTTCACGGATTTCGCCTAAAACATTGCTTGGATTTTCTTCAAAATATTTAGAAATATCGATATTTTGTTTTTGGCTATCTTTTTTGAGTAAAACAATGTCAGTTCCTATTTGAGTTCCTGCAAAAGCTCCCACAGGCAAACGATAAGCATTGACAAGTTCAGCGTTATTTAATTTCTTTTGTCTATTAAGCCAACTACTTGGCAGAACCATTGCTAAAACTCCGTCTTCTTTCATTGTGTCCAACGAACGCTTAACAAAATAGTCTTCGTATTTAGAGATTTTGGGTTCTTCTCCTAATCCTTTATAAAAGCCTCTATGGTCGCCATAAGGAGGATTACCTATAACTAAATCATACTTTGTTTCAAATTCTTTTTTACCCCCTTTATCATCTATAAATTCGGTTTCAAATGAACGTAAATTTACATCGATGTTTGGATAAAGAATTTTTGAAATTTTAGCAGTCGTTTCGTTGATTTCAAAAGTGTTTATCGTTGAATTGGGTAAGTCTTTAACAGCATTTATAAAATTTCCGATCCCCACACTTGGTTCTAATATAGACAGACTTTTCTTTACTTTTAACTCTTCATTAATTAGATTTTTAACAGAGTTTACTATGTCGATATTCGTATAGTATTCATCTAAAACTCCTCGTCCTTGTTTAGCAATTCCTCCTGTTTTGTACTGACTAATAAGGTCTTTTAATTCATCAGTAATAGTTAATTTAGGGTTAAGTTGTACAACTTTATTTTCATCAACAAAACAAGCCACAGAAACGAGTTCTGTGACTTGCTCATTGGTCAATTTCTGACCTTTATATTTTTCAATTAGATTATCTAATTCAGAAATATTGGTAGAGTTCTCTAATGAGGAAGACCTCGCTTCTCTCGTTCCTCCCAAAGTTTCTGTTCCTTCTCTCGTCCCAACAATTCTTCCTGTAATTGACGTTCCTGCTCTTCCCATTCCTCGTCTGGTGCTGAGTTCCTCTCTGCTTCTAAGTCCATTTCCAGCATTCTCGCTGAATAAATCTTGTCGTCTTCGGTTATCTGTTCTATCTCTTTGCTTGGATTGGCTTGTAGAACTAACTGGTCTAACCTCTCGTTTAGAACTTCCTGTTCCCAACTGCTCAGAATTGGAAACTCCTCTTGTTTGAGTTGTATTTGTGGTGTTTTCATTATTAATATATTTTTTTATTAAATAATTATTTAAATTACTATTGTTTGTTTCGTTTATATTGTAAAAATGACGAGCATCTTCAATGTTTTTGTCTTTAAATGCTGTTAAAAGTTTTTTTGTTGCATTATCTCCTGCTGTGTTACCATCTAAAATAAGTCTTATTGAGCCATTATAATCTTTATTTTTCTCTATAAATTTATCTATATTTTTAGTTGAATTTAGACAGACCAAAAGATAATTATTCTCTTTGTTATTCTTTTTTAATAGCTGTAAGAAAGAGAGAGCATTTGTTATCTCACTAAAAACAACCATTCTATTTTTTTCTTTTCCTTGAATCAAACTAAAATCATTTTTACCAATTTTAGATTTCATAAAAGGATTTCTTATGTCGTAACCATTGGATTGATTTTTAAGACCAATGCCAAAATATTCTTTTCCATTAACGCCATAATGAACTTGCTGTGTGTTTTCTTCTAAAACTTGTTTAGATATTCCTATGTTTTCAAAAAAAGAAAGAAGTTTTTTGTTATTAGGAACAGTAGAACGAATTACTTTTATTTCACTCTTATGATTTGTTTCATTTCTTTTTTCTGTAAATTCTTTTTTTAATTCAGTATTTAAGGTGGTGTTTCCAAAATCTTTTAGAAAATTAACAGATGATTTCCATGATTTTTTTTCAAGTTCCATTACTGCCTTTATTATTCTACCACCTTTCTTTTGTGTTAAATTATAAAAGCCTTGGTCTGAAACAGAGTACTTATCACTATCTGTCTTGAAGTAGTAATTTTCATTTACTTTTTTATCAAAACGAACAATTTTCTTACTTTCTAAATGATAAAAATAATCTATTAGTGAAACGTTATCAGATATTCTTTTAATATCCTCTGCTGTATATTTAGTCATAGTCGTAATCTCTTTTTACAAAGATTACAAGAATTGATAAAAAGTACAATTGTCAACAATTGCAATAAACTAAAAAAGATTAATAGCGACTAAAAAATACTATACTATTTTCTTAATTGTTTTAATTTCGTTTGATAACCTTGTATGAAATTTCGTTTTAATTTTTCACTTAAAAATGAATTATTAACTAAATCAAGTACTTCTTTCTCATAAGAAGTTATGTCTGTTAAAATTTTTGAAGTAACCTTTTCATTCATTCCTACTTTTTCGGATAATATTAAAAATTGCTTTTTTATGCTGCCCTTTGCAATAGACTTTGGTAAAAGTCCCTCTTTTAATGCAAAATCTGTATCATTGATATGCAATCTTGTATTTAATAAATCGTATGCTGGACTTAACTTAAAATCACCTTGTCCAGTTTCTATCAGAGAAAAGTTCTTCAAATGTGCATCTCCATTAGAAAATAGATAATTGAAAACAAGTAACTTAAAAAGTTTTGGGACTTCAATTTTCCAAGCAGGAACATATTTTCTTAAGACTTCAAATAAGTCCAAATAACTACCAGTATATTTATAATTCTCTCCATGTGTTGCAGGTGTTTTTCTCAATAATGAGGCAAAATCCTCAACAGCTAATTTTTGATTATTGTTTGTTATATCAAATCTTTTAGTAAGATATGCAGGAGCATTGTCCTTAAAGAAAATTAAACCATTCCCGGCTGTTTCTATATTAAAAATCTGTTCAGCAATTTGCATTGTTAGGTGTTCATTAGCAGATGCAAACTCTTTATTTTTAGGTAAGTCAGAAATAGGTTTTAAGATGAACTGACCTTGTTCGTCTGAATTGGTTAATTTTAATTGAGATTTATCTAAAATTAAAGAATATTTTTCTTGAAATCCTGAAATAGAGATATGGTTTTGATTTTCAGTAAAAAGAGAACGACTTTCTGAAAAAGAAGGCGAACGATAAGGTAAAATATGACTAACTGTTTTTCCTTCAAACAACCTTTTCAATGCAATAGGGCTATACGTTTTAAATCCTTTTGTCAATCTTGATGGACATACATTTATTTCTTTCATAATTCCATTCTCTTTATAGTTACAGCACCAATTGTATCTGTTTTTGCAGTAGTCAAGAGAATACCAAAAGCATCGTTCTCGTCTATCTTAAAAGTTCTACAAACCATTCTTTTATTTGTTCCTTCTGGTAGCAAATGGTAAAAGAAAGGAAATAGTGTTTTAGATGAATATGCTTCTTTTACTTTGGGCAATGTTAAACTAATTGCAGGTTTATTTTGGTCAGAAATCCATTCTTCTAAATATTGAAAACTAAAACTTCCGTCATCTTGCTGTGCAAGAATTCCTGCTGGTTTGCCTCTATAAAAAACTTTTGCTTTTCTCATTATTCACCACCTTTTATTTTTAATTCTATCTCCAATCCCAATGCATCGCAAATATTGGTTATTGTTTCTAATGTGGGATTTCCTTTTCCACTTTCAAATTGTCTTAATGTACGAAGTCCTACTCCCGAAATATCTGATAATGTTTCTTGAGTTATATTTAAGACCTTTCTACGCTTTTTTATTTGATCAATTATCTTATGAAATGCCATATAATACATTTTTCAGCAAAGATAGCAGAAAAAAATAAGAAAACAAATAAAAAATGCTATTTATTGCATTTTGTGTATTGGCGATGTGGTTTGCTTATTGACAAAATCTTGAAAATCAAAAATCTCTTGTGCTTCTTCATCTATTTTATCACTATAAAACAATTGAAAAGTGATAAAAATATCCTTATCTTTAAGATAAGAATCTATTCGTTCTAAACGTCCATTGTAATCTTTATCTATTTGTGGGTTTAACGAATAAGGTGTAATTGTGTCTGTTTGATAAATGTAATAACGAGCAAAACTATTCTTATCATCAATTTCAAAACGTTTGTACTTTTTATTGAATAGTATTGTATCTGAAATATCTTTTCTTTCTGAATATTTTGATAATTGATTATAGAAAAAAACAATCCCTTTTCTTTTTTGAGCAATTGGTAGCCATTTGTTATGACTATCATTAACTATCATTTTTTTTGCTTGTTCAAGAGTTCCCATATCAAGAAAAAAAGTATCCTTAATAAAATAGACTTGCTCAATGACATTGGGATAATTTAAGTTAGGGACTAAATCTATCATATCATTTCCTTGATAGTTTAATCTTGATATGTTAAAACTCTTTATAACTTCCACACCTTTTGATACATCAAAATATAGATTGGTTATTATATCAATTTTACCTTTTGTTGACTTAATTTTAGGGTGCTTTTTTTGACAAGCAGCAAAAAGTAAACAAGGTATCAGAAGTTTTACTATTTTGTTTAGCATTACAAACTTCGTTTGGCATTATGTTGTCGAATGTTCTCTTTTTTTTGTGTTTCTTCTGTTTCTACTCCTTTAATTGCTTTATTCGTATTGATACGATTCATTTGAGTATCGTATAAATTTAATGTTTTGTACTGAGGATTTAGACTGGCTTTACCCTCAATAACTTTATCATCTTGCTTAAATTTTACAGGAGCAAGATTCCCTTTCTCCAAAGATTTTATAGTAAAATCCTTGTATTCTGGTTTATCAAAAATTAAGTTCGATTTTTCTATTATTTTAGATGTATCGACACCATTTTTTTGGTTATAAACATCTAACTTATAGTTACCATATCCATTCTTTTCTTCGTTTAATTTTAATTTAATAAATACAGGCTCTTTTTCATTTGTTTTAAAGTTAACAAGATTGGTCTTAACTGCTCGTCCTTCTAACAAATTGATACTCTCTTTGGCAGTAATATTGTCCTCTTTCTTTATCTTGAAACGATGAGAAAAGTTTTCTCCTTTCTCATTGGTTAAGGTAGCATCGTATGAATTGAAGAAAACTCCTCCTTTATCAGTTTTATTAAAATTCAACTGAAATTCAACTTTGTTGTTGGGAAGAGTCTTATCAGAAGTTGTCCTTATGCTAAACTCCTTTTCATTGTTGTCAAGACCTTTTTTAAGGTCATTGTGTAATTCTTTACTTTCACCAAAACCTAAATATTTCATTTGGTTTTGTAAATACTCCTCTTTGTTAAATTCTTTTTTTGTACTCATTTTTATATCTTTTAATTAAACTTGTTTTACAAAGATTATAAGAAATAGTAATCATCACAAGAGTAGTTGTTGAAGTTGGACTATTAAAGACTAATAATGACTAAAAAAGATTACATATTGTTGAATTGATAAAAAGTTTTTATATTTGTCAGAAAGAATAATTTAGGAAACAACATTATTTAGAGAGTATTTATCTAAAACAGTTTAGAGCAAAAAATGAGTATGATGTTGAATAGGTTGTTTAGTATATCAAGAATAAAATAGATAATATATAAAACAAACTGTACTAATAATATTTGTTCATACAAGACCTATGTAAATAATGTAGGTTAATTAAAAGGATAAAAAATGAGTAAAACATTTAATATATATTGCGATGAAAGTTGTCATTTAGAAAATGACCATAAACTCTATATGTTTTTAGGTTCCGTAAGTAGTGCATATAATCAAGTGAAACGCCATACTGAACGTATTAATGAACTTAAAAATAAGCATAAGTTTAATGCCGAAATAAAATGGTCTAATGTTTCAAAATCAAAATTAAGGTTTTATGAAGATTTGATAGATTATTTTTTTGATACAGATTTAAGATTCAGATGTGTAGGTGTCGAAAAATCTAAAATAAACAATAAGGTTTTTCAACAATCGTATGATGATTTTTACTATAAAATGTATTATTATTTACTAAATCATAATCTTAATAGTCTATACAACTATAATGTTTATTTAGATATTAAAGACACTTTAAGTGCTTATAAAGTAAATAAGCTAAAAGAAATTTTAAATACTAAATTTGGGGTTTTTCGTAATGTTCAAAATATTCGTTCTCACGAAAGTATTTTAATGCAATTAGCCGATTTTATTATGGGAGCAATATCATATGAAAACAACAATAGAGAGAAACAAAACATGGCAAAGGTTAAGATTATAAAAAAAATACAACAACATTCAAAAGAGAATTTAATGCAAACGAATTATTCTCAAAAGTTAAATTTATTCTTTATTGAATTACAGTAATATGTCGTTAAATTTATTAATAAAATACAATAAATTATTAGAGCTAAATGCATTAAGCGAAAACGGTAGAAAAAAATCGCTTTTAAGAGTTTTTAACCGAGATTTTGAACAAAAACAAAATTATTTTAATAAAAAACTTGTTACTCCCACACCTATTGATGGAGAAATAAAAATGTCCACTTTATTTAATCATTTAACAACAGTTGTTATTGATAAAGCAACAAAAAAAAGAGAATATGATAGGCATAGAGCAGTAAGGTTACATTGGGTAAAACACCATTTAGATGGTCGTAAAAAAGAGAATATGTACATCTTCTCGGTAAAAGAACCAGAAGGATTTAGAACTTATATTTATGATAAAGATGAAAAATATGTAGTTGTTTTTAGAGCCATTGAGAAAAAAGAATGAATATTATTTACTAACAGCATATCATCTAACTGGAAAAGATAATAAACGAGATAAGATAATGTCAAAATATAATAAAAGGCGATTAGACAAAGTCCTATAAAAGCAAAAAACGCAGAGAATCAAGTCTTGCGTTTTTCGATTTCCTTCTCTCAACTGAGAGATGAACTCAAATGCAAAGGTACGATATTTATTTTTATTCAACAAATATAGGGAAACTAAAATGTAAAAAAATGGTCCAAACATTAGAAAAAGTCTGTTTTTAATGTTTTCTCCCTCTTTTAATTTCTTCTTTTTGTTCTATTTCCTCTTGTTCTTCTCGTTCACGATTGGCATCTTCGTACATATCAGGGTCATTTACATCAAGTTCAACCTTTGATTGTCCTGCTTTTTTGTTTAGTTCTACACTTATGGAGTTTACACGATCAATTTCATTACTAATAATATTGATATTTTCAGTAAGTTGCTTAGCAAGTTCTGGGTATTTATCAATCTTATCTTGAAGAAAACCTTTTAATTTGAGCAGTTCTATTTTGTATGTATTTATCTCGCTTTCCTCTTTTCTTTCTGCAACAACTTTTGTTAGTTCTTTGGTGTCCTTGAATAAATCATATTCCTTAACCTCTGTTTTTTCATTTTCTTTTTGTGCAACAAATACTTTCATATTATACTCTTTGTCTTTCTCTGATTGAGCAGTATTTATTGGCTCTTTTTTAGAGTACTGAATTTTCTCTTTGCTATTTTCCAAAATATCCTGTATGCGTTTATCTCTCTCATACATATTTACTTTCAATTCGGTATTGTTTTTATCCAATTGAAAAGTTATTCTGTCTTTTTGATAATCTGCAACTATAACATAACCATCTAAAAACTTTTTTACATCTTTTTCAGATAGTTTCTTTGAAAAAGAGTTATCTTCATTCATTATTCCATACTCTTTTAATTCTTCTATTGGTAATCTATTTTCTTCCATTTTTATTGAATTTTATAATGTTATTTATTTCTATTATTTGATTTAAGAACTTCATTGGATTGATGTATTTTCCGTTCTCTTTTACTGCAAAATGCAAATGAGGATTAGTAGATTTACCTGTATTTCCACTTTTGGCAATAATAAACCCTGCACCAACCTTTTCGCCTTTTTTATAATAAACTTCTGATAGGTGTAAATACACCGTTTCAAACCTATTGGCGTGAGATATTTTTATATATTTTCCACCTCCATTTTTGTCAAATCCAGTATCAATAACTTCTCCGTCCATAATGGAGTAAACTCTTTCATAATTGGCTTTTAAGTCTATTCCATTGTGCATTTTTATCTGTTTGTCAATTGGGTGCATTCTGCGACCAAAAGCCGATGTAACAAACATCATTTTTAATGGAGTATAAATTTTCTGAATATTTTTATCACTCTCTTTTTTTTCATTTTTTGTGTTTTTTGAAATATCATTTCTAATTATTTGTTGCAAATAAGTTTCAATATTACTGATATTCTTTTTATAGGATTTTTCTTGCTCAATAATCAATATTTTAAGAGAATCTATCTCTTGTTTTAAATTCTCTTTCTTTTCTCGTTTGAATAGTCGCTTAAACCAACTGATTTTTTGAGGGTCTTTTTTCTCTACCTTTACTTCAACCTGCTCTATAATCGTATCTTTTGCTTCAATAGGAACTTCAAATCTTACCGTATTAAATTGAGCAAAAATTCCACTACTGATGCAGAAAAAAAAGAAAACAAATAGTACTATTTTTCGTAAAATCATCATTGCTTTTATTTTTTATCATCTACAACAAGAAAGTTGCTGACTATCAATTCTACCTCTTTGTTTATTCTTCTAAAATTAGTCATTAAAACTTCATCTTTTCGGTCATTTCCTGCCTTGTCTTTGAATGAATAGTAAACAGGCATTTTAACATAATTTTCCTCTTCTTTTTGAATGGCTTTCATATCAAGACTAATTTTTCCACTCATTGCCGAAGTCTTAAACTCTTCTTCCAGTTCATTGCCTTTTGCCAACATACCCACCATTTCTCCTGTTTTGAGTGTCGCTATCTTTCCTGCTGGTATCATAAAGTCCATTTTCTCATTAATACTTTGTGTTGTGCCTTGCTGAGAGATACTTTGAGAGTAAGTTTTCTGCTTAATTTTTCCAAACATTTTTTCCAACCAATCCAAAGTTCCTTTATCACGCACAGCACCTGACAAAATATTACCTGCAATAGCAGTAATGGTATCGGCAATCTCTTTTTTGTAAAATTGTTTTAACTGTGGAAACTCTTGTAAACCAAGTATAACAGCAATTTTATTACTCCTTGCCGTAGCAATAACATTGTCTATTTTATGAATATAAATAGTTGGAAACTCATCAGCAATGACTGCACACGGTAAATTTCCTTTCTCGTTTATCACTTTCAAAGTACGATTTAATACCGATGAATACAAAGCCGAATTTATATCCTGTGTATTAGGGTCAGAAGCCAAAACCAAAATAGAGGGATTATCTCTATCAGATATTTTAAGTTCTACTTCATCGCCAGAGAAAATCCAAAAACTCTCTTTT
>PDWI01002630.1_pt1 | contig 26658 bp, 20 predicted proteins | sample 1430891 | NCBI WGS metagenome assembly PDWI01 (sample SAMN01162508, study PRJNA174530) | Oral metagenome, whole genome shotgun sequencing project. | biome: Marine environment; feature: Marine mammal; material: Swab sample of the gingival sulcus; isolation source: swab sample of gingival sulcus...
GGGACTGTTTTCACTGAAATGGTAACCGTCGTAATTCTTTTTTAGATGATTAACTGCCTCCTGATATGTTTCTTTATTATAGTCAGCAAGTTTTTGTATACCGTCTTGTAATTGCGTGAGTAATTCTTCTTCTGTTATTCCGCAAATACCGGCATATTTATCTTGCATACTGATATTGTGCAAGTTGTTAAGCTCGCTGAAAATACTAAGCTGACTGAATTTTGTAATGCCCGTCAAAAATAAGAAGCGTAAATATTTGCCTACCTCTTTTAAGGGACTGAAAAACTTTCGTAATTCGCCTCGTAAAGTCTTTTGCAGTTCCGAATCCATATTGCTATCTAAAAGAGGAGCATCATATTCATCTACCAAAACAACAACTTGTTTGCCTGTTTGCTCATAGGCGCGCTGTATTAAACCTCTAAAACGAAGTGTGGTGCTATGCTCACTGTTTTTTTTGCCATATAACTCTTCCCATTCGCAAAGATAATATTCAATTAAAGATGTTAAATCTTCAATTTTAAGATACTTTGTTATGCTGAAATCAATATGAAAAACAGGATATGTTTCCCAGTCTTCTTCTACTTGGCTGATGTAAAGTCCGTCAAATAATTCCTTTTTGCCCAAAAAATAGGCTTCGAGTGTAGAAACCAACAGGCTTTTGCCAAAGCGACGCGGACGAGAAAGAAACACGGCATCTTCCTGTACAAGTTCGTAAATCAGTTCGGTTTTGTCCACGTAAACACGGTTTAAGTTACGCAACTTTTCAAAATTCTGTATCCCTAAGGGATAGCGTCGTTCTTTTGGGGTTTTCATTTTGTTATATTTTAAATTTTTTATCATGGTTGTTTTTTGCTTTTAACTTTTTTTTCTGTCTTTGCTTGCAACAAATAAAAGCACTAATGATGACACAAACACTTTTCGATCCTTCTTTGTTTTTTAAAAGTTCTTGATTTTTAGGCATGTGTAAAATAAGGAAAATATTATTTCCAAAAAACAAAAATAAACAATAATCAAACGAAAAGAAAATAAGTGTTAAAAAACAAGGAAAAATTAGCTCAGTCGTGTTGTTAAACATCAAAATTTATAGATCTTGATATTTGATCAATGTGTATTTTTAAGACGTTTTAAATGTAGAACAAAATAGAACATAAAACATGAATGTAGAGCAAATTATGAACGGGCTAATGCAAAAGCATCCCGGCGAAAATGAGTATTTACAAGCAGTAAGAGAGGTGTTAGAGTCGATAGAAGAAATCTACAACGAACATCCGGAGTTTGAATCGGCAAAAATAATCGAAAGATTAGTTGAACCGGATCGTGTATTGACTTTTAAAGTGCCTTGGGTCGACGACAACGGCGAAGTGCAAGTAAATTTAGGTTACAGAGTTCAGTTTAATAACGTTATCGGACCATACAAAGGAGGATTGCGTTTTCATCCAAGTGTAAATCTTAGCGGATTAAAATTTCTCGGATTTGAGCAAATTTTCAAAAATGCACTGACAACCCTTCCAATGGGCGGCGGAAAAGGAGGCTCTGACTTTAATCCGAAAGGAAAATCGAATGCCGAAATCATGAGATTTTGTCAAGGCTTCATGCTGGAACTTTGGAGACTGATTGGTCCGGATACTGACGTTCCTGCCGGAGACATTGGCGTTGGAGGAAGAGAAATCGGCTTCCTTTACGGAATGTATAAAAAATTGGCAAGAGAACACACCGGCGTTTTAACAGGCAAAGGTCGTGGCTGGGGTGGAAGCATCTTGCGTCCTGAAGCAACAGGCTTCGGTTCTGCATACTTTGCTGCTAAAATGTTGGCCAAGAAAAACGACACTTTCAAAGGTAAAACAGTTGCTGTTTCAGGTTTCGGTAACGTAGCTTGGGGATTGGTTATGAAAGCAACAGAATTAGGTGCAAAAGTTGTTACAATATCAGGTCCTGACGGATATATTTACGATCCTGACGGAATCAGCACTGAGGAGAAATTCAACTATATGTTAGAACTTCGTGCAAGTAACAATGATGTTGTTGCTCCTTATGCCGAGAAATTTCCGAATGCAACATTCCATCCGGGCAAAAAACCATGGGAAGCAAAAGTTGATATGGCTTTTCCGTGTGCAATACAAAACGAATTGAACGACAAAGATGCTCAACAATTGGTTGATAACAACGTTCAATATGTTGTTGAAACATCGAACATGGGTTGTACTGCCGAAGCCATTGCCGTTTTGCAAAAGAATAGAGTATCCTTTGCTCCGGGCAAAGCTGCAAACGCAGGAGGTGTAGCTGTTTCAGGTTTAGAAATGAGCCAAAACTCTATGAGATACGGCTGGACAGAAACTGAAGTTGACCAAAAATTGGGACAAATAATGAGCGACATTCATAATGCTTGCCTAAAATATGGTACTGAAGAAGATGGTTATATCAACTATGTGAAAGGTGCGAATATTGCAGGATTTATGAAAGTAGCAAATGCTATGCTTGACTTAGGAGTTGTATAATCTCTTTTATTTCTCATTTTTTTTAAACAAAGCAGGCAAAAATTTGTATTTGCCTGCTTTTTTTATCAGGAAATCCCATTTTCCCTTCCCCCTTGAAAAGAATATATTCCTGAAAGCAGAAAAAATACTATCTTTGTGCAGACATAAAATAAAAAAGAAAGCTATAAATGTTAAAAAAACATTGGCACAGAAAAATTTGTGGAACAAAAAAATGCACATTTTACAAAAACGACCCTAAAATTGTAAAAATAGTTGTTTTTCTACTGCTGATACACCTGTCTTTTCATTCATATTCTCAGTTTGCAGTAGGAGTTCGTGCGGGTGCAAACTGGTCAAAAGTCGATTTTTATCCCAAAATTCCGCAAGAATATTACTTAGGGAATCACTACGGTATGCTCATTCGGTATATTTCAGAACCACATTTCGGGATTCAAGTAGAGGCAAACATTACCCGACGCGGGTGGCGAGAATTAAAAGCAAAAAAACAATACTACCAACGAAGTTTTCAAACCCTCGAAATACCGATTCTGACACATATAAATATTGGTAAAAAAAAACTACACCTGATTCTCAATGGTGGATTTGACCTTACGTATTTGCGCTCGTCAGAAGAAGAATTATTTATTAAAGACGAAAAAATATCGCGAAAATATGAGTTCATAGACAAGATAGACAAACGCTACGGCTATGGCTTGCTTTTTGGCGGCGGACTTGAATATCTTACAAAAATCGGTTGTTTTCAGATAGAAGGACGATACTATTTGGGTTTGACAGATATTATCAAACCTGAAAATGCCCGAAAAACCGATTATGCCCGAAACCGTGTCATTCAGCTTACAATGGCGTATGTTTGGGCTTTTAAGCAAAAAAAAACAAAATGAAACATGCTTGAGAAACAGCAAAAAATATACACAATGAATAATATTTAACAATCTTTCATTCAGATTATTTAAATTTTATTATATTCGCACCGTAAAAAAAGAGTTAAATTTTAATTATAAAAAAATTTTTTAAATGGCAACACTACAAAATATTAGAAAAAGAGGCCCATTAGTTGCGATTGTTATTGGGATTGCTTTATTAGCATTTATTTTGGGAGATGCAGTGCGTTCGGGAGAGATGCTTTTTTCACAATCACGTTTTGAAATGGGGGAAGTAGCAGGCAAATCTATACAAATTCAAGACTATCAAAACAGAGTAGAAGAAGTTTTAGAAATATATAAAATGCGCAGCGGAGGTTCGGTAGATCAAGCCACTACGGAAAATATCCGCAAACAAATTTGGGATCAAATGGTAAGAACCCATGTGTTGGAAGACGAATACAACGAGCTTGGTGTAAATGTTTCGTCGGAAGAATTGTTCGATATGGTGCAAGGAACAAATATCGACCCGACAGTACGCCAGCTTTTTGCCAATCCGAAAACAGGCGAATTCAATAGAGCTTTGGTAATTCAGTTTCTGAAATCAATAAATAAAGACGCAAACAACCCAAATCGTCAATATTGGTTGTATATCGAAAACGAAATAAAGAACAATCGTAAGTTTGCGAAATACCTAAACCTAATCTCAAAAGGATTGTATGTAACAAACAAAGAGGCAAAAGCCGAATATATGGCAGAGAAGAAAAAAGTGAACCTAAGCTATATCAGCAAAGCTTTTAATACGGTGCCGGACAGCGCAATCTCTGTAACACAAAGCGAAATTGCAGACTATTACGACAAACATATCGACGAATTTAAACAACAAGAGTCAAGAGATATTCAATATTATACGTTTGATGTAAGACCTTCCTTAGAAGATAAAAAAGATGCGGAAAGATGGATCAAAGATGCCAAAAGAGAATTTGAAAACACAAAAAATGTTGAACAATTCCTTCGTTTGAAAGATCCGGAAAATCGCCTCGACAGAAAACACTACAAAGAAGAGGAACTTCCGACAAATCTTCAAGTATTTATGTTTAGCGCAAAAGAGGGCGATGTTTTTGGTCCTTACCTTGAAAAAGAGACTTACAAATTGGCAAAATTGATAGAAACTATAGAACTGCCGGACAGCGTAAAAGCACGCCATATTCTGATAAGACCCAAAGCACAAACACCGGAGGCTTATGCTGAGGCAAAAACAAAAATCGACAGCTTGAAACAACTGATTACAAAAGGCGAAGACTTTGCCAAACTTGCAAAAGACAACTCAATGGACGGCTCTGCCAAAGAAGGCGGCGACTTGGGTTGGTTTAATGAGGGAACTATGGTGCAGGCGTTTAACGATTCTTGTTTTTATGGTAAGCCCGGCGACATTAAAGTTGTGGAAACACAATTCGGAGTGCATCTGATTGAAATTTTGGAGCAAGGAGCAAAAGTAAACAAAGTGCGTTTTGCCACATTAAACAGAACTATCGAAGCAAGTTCGGATACGAAAAACGAAATTTATTCGGCGGCAAGCCAATTTATCGGACAAAACAATACGGCAGAAAAATTAGACAAAGCTGCGGCAGAAAGAAAAATGACCCCGAAAAGAGCAAAAAACCTTGCCCCAATGGCTAAAAATATCGCAGGCTTGCAAAATGCGCGCGAGCTTGTTCGGGCTGCCTACAAAACAGAAAAAGGAAAAATCATTAAAGACGACAAAAACAACCCAATATTTGAACTCGGAAATTCTTTTGTAGTCGGAAAAGTAATCGAAATCAACGAAAAAGGCGAAAAACCGCTTGCCAAAGTTAAAGACATCGTACGAGTAAGAGTTCTCAAAGAGAAAAAAGCCAAAGCTATCGTAAACGAGTTTAAGAATGCAATGGCTTCTGCCAAAACAATCAAGGCTTTAGCACAGAAAATGGGACTTGAAGTGAAAAACGCTGAGGAAGTAAATTTCAACATGTATCAACTCAAAGGCGCAGGATTCGAACCTAAAGTTGTCAGTGCTGCCGTGAACCTTCCGAAAGATGTTTTGTCTGAGCCTATCGACGGAAATACAGGCGTTTACGTGATTACCGTAACCGGTGTTAATAAAACGGAAGATTCTGCAAGCGGATATTTCTCTGAAAAACAAAAAGTATTAAGAGGTTTACGCTCCAGAACAAATTATCAGGTGTATGAATCCCTTAAAGAAAATGCAAACATCGTAGATAAAAGATCGAAATTTTATTAATAGAAAAAATCATCTGTTGTAATTAAAAAAGCTGTTCTAAATTTTTTAGGCAGCTTTTTTTTGGGCAAAGCTTCCGGTTTTCGGCTTGAAATAAAGTCGGCACACGCGCAAAAGATGTCGATTATTTGCTTTGATAATTTTACTTCTATTATATTTTATACCATTTTTCTTTGTATCTTCGTTTTGAAAAAGAAAAGCAGTTGAATGTTACGGATATTTTGCAATATTTACGCTTATTTTTTTAGACTCATTGTCAAATTTTACTCTATACGACATTTTTTATAATTGTGTTGATATTTGCGTTTAAAATGGGTTCGTGGCAATTTTCCCGCGACCCTGTCAGGGTTTCAAACCCTGACAGGGTCGCGGGAAAAAACGACAAACGAAAGAAATTTGCAAAAAATCTCGTGTAGAGTAGTCAAATTTTTACAAAAACAGACTTTAGACATCAGCATCAAACAATAAAATAGTGAAAGTCAGATTAATTTTTGTGGGCAAAACAGCAAACGGATATTTGAAAACCGGAATCGAAGATTATATCGGTAGGTTAAAAAACTATGTTTCCATTGAAATAAAAGTGATTACAGATATAAAAAATACCCGCTCGCTTACAGAAAAACAACAAAAAAACAAAGAAGGGGAACTTATTCTGCAAAACATAAAAGCAAATTCGGCTTATCTTTTGGACGAAGGCGGGAAACAATATTCATCAACAGCATTTGCTGCTTTTCTTGAAAAAAAAATGATAGACTCTGTAAAACAAATCGATTTTGTGATTGGAGGAGCGTATGGTTTCTCGGAAAATGTATATAAAAAAGCACAAGGAAAAATTTCTTTATCTAAAATGACGTTTTCCCACCAAATGGTTCGGCTGATTTTTACCGAACAACTATACAGAGCTTTTACCATAATAAAAGGAGAGGCGTATCATCATCAATAAAACTGTTGCGAATTGAAAAAAAAGATTACTAATATTCTGCTTTATGTTTTTGCAATCGTATTTTTTGCAACTTCTTTTCTATTGGAAAAAAATTTTCTGAATGATCAAGAAGACTTTATCAACAAAGAATACTTCCATAAAGTGTTGATTCAGAAAGAAAACGAGATAAACCAAATTATTGATACAATTTCAAACCAACTGCCTGAAACTGATTATTTCAAACTGGTTCAGGGCAAAAATCCGATTATCAATCCGGCAGCTTTAAAAAAAGACGGATATTCTATTTTTATTTACGACAAAGACACCTTGCGTTTTTGGTCTGAAAACACGGTGGAAGTATCCAATAATTTTTCATTGTCAGAGTTGGAACAAAAGATAGTAAACCTGAACAACGGTTGGTATTTGGTGAGCACAAAAAAAATCGAAGACAAAGTTGTTGTCGGGCTTGTTTTAATCAAACACCAATATCCTTACAAAAATAAATTTCTTGCCAACGATTTTCACCCCGACTTTGAACTGTCCTCGTCAATAAAAATATCGTATGTTTCACTTTCTTACAGCACAGATGTTTACGACAGAGACAACAACTATCTCTTCTCCTTGATTCCCACCAATACGCTTATCAGGGTTCATCCTTTTTCCTTTTTTCTGGAGTGGCTCATCATTTTCGGAGTGTTGTTTTTGCTCTTAGCCTTGCATTATACGTTCAGCAAACAGAAATGGGCAATTGTATTGCTGTTTCTCGTATTTATAGCCGCGCGCTGTTTCATGATTTTGTACAGATTGCCGATAAACGTATATAAACTGCCCATTTTCGGACCGGAACATTTTGCGCAATCCATCTATGTGCCGTCGTTGGGCGATTTGTTGCTTAATGCAATGCTCATTTTTTTTATTGCATACAAACTTTTTGTCCCGTTTAAGGCAGAAAAAATCAATAAACTATCAAAAACCAAAAGCGCAAGCTTTAAATTCATATTCGGCATTGTCTCTTTACTTGCCATTTTTATTGGTTTTGATTTCATCAGAATAACACTCGGAAGCCTGATAAACAACTCAAAGATCTCGTTTGAAGTGTATAAGGTGTTGAAATTTTCGGTTTACAGCTTTGTCGGATACTTGATTATCGCATTGCTTTTTGCCTCACTCGCCGTAATCATCGACAAGCTGATAACTTTTTGTGTACAAATTATGTCTGCCAAATTGTTTGTGTTTTATTTGCTTATTGTCGTGGGCATTGCAGGCGGTTATATTTATTATTTTAAATATATTGTTGAGTTTTACTCCATTATTTTTCTTTTTATATTAATACTCACAATCGCAGTCATTCGATTTAGAAAAATCCAATTCAAATACTATACATTTGTCTTAATCATACTTATTATAACCATTTACACCGTAGTATTCATTACGGACACGATCAAAGAAAAAGAGAAAGAAAGAAGTAAGTTTCTGGTATCGAAGCTTGTAACAGAAAGAGACCCGATTGCAGAACATTTGTTGCAGGATATTGATTCAAAAATACAGCTCGATTCGGAAATAAAAAACTACATAAATTCAGGTTATATCGGCACGAATCAACAGATAAAAGCAATTGTGAGGCTGTTGCGGAAAAAGTATTTCAACGGATATTGGGACAAATACGAACTTGAAGCATATTTGTGTGGCTCGTCGAACGAGTTTGACCAAACAAACGAGATTGAAAATTGTGTAGGATATTTCAAGCAAACCGTTGCTGTTGAAGGACAAAAATTGCCTTACTTGAATTACTATTACCTTGATAATAAAAACGGAAGCATAAGTTACCTTGGCTACGTAAATTATGTTTCAGAGGTCGATTCTACCGAAATCATGCTGTTTATTCAACTTGGTTCAAAACTATTGATTCAAGAATTGGGCTATCCGGAACTTTTGCTTGATAATAAGCTGAAAAAGACATCTCAATTTAACGAATATTCTACGGCAAAATTCAAAAACGGTCTTTTAGTAACAAAATCCGGTACGTTTTCTTATGATCTTACCTTAGAAAATTTCCCGATAGGAAACAAAGAATACGAATTTTTTGAACAAGACGGCTACGAACATGTAGCATACAATGTTGATGAATCAAACACGCTGATATTGAGCAAACCCGGAATTCATTTTATTGATTTGCTGGTTTCCTTTTCCTATATTTTTGTTTTTTTTAACATTCTTGTCGTCATTGCCTTGCTTATTTTCTACATTCCTGATATTGCCAAAGGGATTCATCTTGATTTTAAGACAAAATTACAAATTTCCATGTTTGTTGTTCTTTTATTTTCTATTCTTCTTGTCGGTGGCGGAACTATTTATTATAACATTCAACAATACGAAGAAAAACACCAAAGGACAATCACGGAAAAAATACAATCTGTGATGATAAGTTTGGAACAAATTTTTGCAGAAACAACCAATATCACTCCCGACTGGCGAAGAATAGACTATGTGCATCTTGACGAACTGATGAGAAAATTGTCAAATGTGTTTTTTGCAGACATCAATTTATACAAGCTCGACGGGGAACTTTTGCGCTCATCTCGTTCGGAAATTTTTGAACGCGGTCTCATCAGCACAAAAATGAACCCCAAAGCCTACAACCAGCTCAATAGAAAAAATAAAGCAAAATTTGTACACGATGAAAAAATTGGAGGTTTAACTTATATGTCGGTGTATGTGCCGTTTAAAAATCAGGACAACAAGACTTTGGCTTACCTGAATTTGCCGTATTTTACAAAACCGGGCATTTTGAAGAAAGAAATTTCCAATCTGATTGTTGCTGTTGTTAATATTTATGTGCTTCTTTTTCTGATTTCAATTGTAATTGCCATTTTTATATCAAACAAAATAACGCAGCCTTTGCGTTTGATTGAAAATAAATTCAAAAAAATAGAGCTGGGCAAGAAGTACGAACAAATTGAATACAAAGCGCGAGACGAGATAGGCAATTTGGTAAAAGAATACAACCGCATGGTCGTTGAGTTGGCGGAAAGTGTAGAGATGCTTGCTAAATCGGAGCGGGAAAGTGCGTGGCGCGAAATGGCAAAACAAATCGCCCATGAAATAAAAAACCCTTTAACACCCATGAAGTTAAGCGTTCAGTTTTTGGTTCGCTCGTGGAAAGATAAAGACGGAAACTTTGAAAGACGTTTTGAACGAGTTACAAACACGCTGGTCGAACAAATTGACAACCTTTCGGCAATAGCTGCCGAATTTTCAAATTTTGCCAAAATGCCCAAAGCAAACAATAAGGTTTTCAATCTGGTAAACACAGTGAACGATATTATCCTATTGTTTGAAAATACGGAAAACGTAACCCTAAACTTGGAACAACACAATTACACAGAAGTAAAGGTTTTTGCCGACGAAAAACAAATATCAAGAGTTTTACTAAACCTTATAAAAAACGGAATTCAAGCCATTCCGAGCAAAGCCGAAGGACTTATCAATGTAGAACTTAATGTGAACGAACAAAATGCCGTTGTTTCGGTTGAAGACAACGGTACGGGAATTCAAGACGATAAAAAAGAGGCAATTTTTACGCCAAATTTCACAACAAAATCAAGCGGAATGGGAATGGGACTTGCTATTGTGAAAAATATAGTAGAAAATGCAAAAGGTAAAATCTGGTTTGAAACCCAAGTGGGCGTAGGAACGCGCTTTTTTGTTGAATTGCCCATTTCAAAAGAAGAGGAAACAAATTTCTAAGATCAGCATGACTAAAAGTTTTTAGACATACAAAGGAATGATGATTTGGCATTAACAAGGGAGCATGCTCCCTTGCCAAAACATGAACAGATGAAACTTAAATTTGTTTGGTACTTATGAAATTTTATAGTGAAGTTTTAAGAAAAGTTTAGTAAATTTAGGGTTTATAAAAACTAAAATAAAGAATTATGTTTAGCAAATTGTTTGGCAAGAAAAAAGAAGAGGAAAAAGAAAATCAAGACAATGCTCTCGAAGAGCAAATCAATGATGCAATAAAACAGGCAGAAGAAGGTTTGAAAAACGAACAAGAGGAAATAAAATCAATACTTTCCTCAGTCAAAGATGTGATAATTGATACTTATATTGATTATTTTCCGAATGCTCAATATTCGTATTATCGCGATCAGATAAAAGAAGAAGCCTTAGAAAAATATCCTAAGATAAAAGAGGAAAATGCTTCGAAGATAGATGCTGAGGTAGCCGAAAAATGTGATAAAATTGTGAAAGCCTATCTGAATCAGGTTGAACTGCGAAAATCAAAAATTCTGTTTTACGAAAAACTCGTGAAAAAATACCAAGATTCGCAAAAACAGCTGAAAGAAGCAAAAGAGAAAATCGACCGAATGAAAAAACTGGAAAAACACAGCGAAAAGCTAAAAAATATGGACGATGATGTCGGAGAATTGGCAGAAACCTATCATGCACAGTATCAGTTGGAAGACATTACAAAGGATTTTGAACTTAAATTGGAATATTACAATCAAGTAGAGCAATTGTCAAAAGAATATTCCAATGACGACGAATCGTTGAACAAATCTGAAGCCTACAAAGACGAGGTCGATAGATTGCTGAATAAAATTTAGAGCCTCGGCAATGCTTTTGCGTAGCTTGCAATCTGCGCGAATGGCAAGCAAAGGCAGTACAGTTTGCCTTCAAATATCAACAGGGATTGAAAGCTTGAATCCCTGTTGATAAAACGCACATTTTTTTGGGCGACAGTGTTTTAATTGACTTCAATGACAAGATATTTGGAAACGCTCCAGAACTCTTGCGGGTTTTTAATCACGAGTTTATCCACCTTTTTGTCGCCAAGCAATTCGTAAGAACTTGCCGGGTGTGTGGTAACAATCTTGGCTTTTTTCATCTTTATCAGAATTTCTTTGGTTTCGCGGATGTCAATTTTCGTAAAATAGTCTTTATTAAAATTTGACTTTAGCTTCGACATGCGCCCAATGCCGATAAATCCACCTTTTTTTGAAATAATGCCTTGTGTTTTAAGCTCTTTTTTTGTTCCTAAGACATAAAAAGCAGTGTTCAATTCTGTTGTTTTTTCGTCGATGATATTATCCTTTGTTTCAGCTAATTGCATAAGCGAATCAAGATTTTCCGACAAACTTCCAATTTTTAAATTCAAGTTTTTTATATCTAAGTGTGCTTTTCCTAATTCGTCTTTAAGTACATTGATTTCTTCATTTTTTGAGCTGAGTTTTTGGGTTAGTCTATCTACCGATTTTTTCAATTGAGCAATCCTCACATTTGAGCCTTTCATTTTTTTCTGCAAGATGCCCAGTTTTTTCTTATTTTCCAGCATCAGCTTATAAATCGAGAGAATATCCTCGTTTATTCTCTCTTTAATGTCGGGCGATATGTCTTTTTGCCCTGCTGTTACGCGGATTATTTGTTCTTTTTCTTTGATTGTTGAAAGATTGTCTTCAATTTCGTTTAATGCTTTGAAAAAGTCATCAATCATTTCTTCTTTTTTTTCCGATTCCATTGCAAGACTGTCTTTTTCAGCTTGTAGTTGCTTTATTTTTCCTTCGTTACATGCAAAAAGGAAAGGAATCATTGCCAATAAAAAAATTCGTTTCATAATATTTTTGTGTTTGTTTATAAATAATTTTTCGTATCAATTGTTGTTTTGGTTTGTTTTTGTCTCTTCGGGTCTGTGAAAATCTGAGGGGACAAGGCATTTCGGGTTGTACCATTTTTTATGATAATTTTCTTTGGGAATAATATTTCCTTCCCAATCAAGGAAATTATTATTTTTTGTTTTTTTTATGATCCAAAGTTCGCCTGCGTGTATTGCTTTTTTCAAGGCGAGAATGATTTCTTGTTCATTTTTGTGTATATTTTTAAGTCCTATTCTTACTCCTGCTTCATTGTTTTTCATATTCATTTCTTCGGCAGTCCTGTCGTGTGGTGTGTTGTCTTGTTCGTTTTTTCGGTAGAAAATTCGGTTTGTTTTCTCGTAAGCTTTGCCGAGTTTTAATGCTGCTTGCGGCGAAATTTCTTTTACAAGCATTGCCATAAGGAAAGCATGGCGAAAAGCAGAGACTTGTCCGCCGTTTGTGTCTTTGTCCAAATCCGCATCTTCTGCCATTTGTTTTGCCTTATCTTTTGCCGCAGTGCTTATTTCCCATGCTTTTTTTGCAATGAAAAGATGATTCAAAGTCCACATTTTTTCAGGATATGGCAATTCCTTGAATCTTGCAACAAAATCGCGAAGTTTTTCAAGCATCGACTTGGTCAAGTTCGCCTTTTTTTGAAAACTTTCTGATTTCACAAATTTAGATACCGACGCTTTGACTTTGGACTGTAAAGATTGCTTTTGCGAATTATGTTTTTCCATACAAACAAGAGTAAAACAAGTGTTTTTTTGTATTTTTCAAAGTTATTGAACTTTTAACAATTTTTTGTTTAAATTCATCATAAATCAAAGCGTTTTGACAAAAAAATGCTTTTTTACTGCCAAAGTTCCGCTGAGTTATTTTTTTCCTTCTACAATAATTACAATTTCGCCTTTTATTGTTTTGTTTTTGAAATATGCTAAAAGCTCGCTGAATGTTCCTCGAATTGTTTCTTCGTGTATTTTCGTCAGCTCTCGAGATACGGAACAGGCTCTTTCTTGGTCAAAAATTTCTCTCAATTGTGTCAGTGTTTTCATCAGTCGATAGGGCGATTCGTAAAATACGATTGTTCTTCGTTCGTCTTTTAGTTTTTGTATTGCGGTTTGTCTGCCTTTTTTTTGTGGTAAAAATCCTTCAAAACAGAATTTGTCGCACGGGATTCCCGATGCGACAAGTGCCGGAACAAATGCCGTTGCTCCCGGCAGACATTCTACTTCTACGTGATTCTCAACACATGTGCGCACAAGCAAAAAGCCCGGATCGGAAATCGCCGGTGTTCCTGCATCGGAAACCAATGCAACGGAAAGTCCGCCTTTTATTTTTTCTGCAATTTGTTGTACTGTTTTGTGTTCGTTAAATTTATGGTGCGATTGTATTTTATTTCGTATCTCGTATTTTTGTAACAATATTGAGGTTTTGCGTGTGTCTTCTGCCAAAATCAGGTCTGCTTCTTTCAGTATCCTGACCGCCCGATAAGTCATGTCTTCAAGATTTCCAATGGGTGTCGGAACAATGTGTAATTTTGTCATTATGAGAGTTTTGCGAGGCGCTCCGGCGACCCTGACAGGGTTTCAAACCCTGTCAGGGTCGCCGGAGCGCTTTTCGTTAATAATATCGTCTATAAACAAATTCCATAAAGTCCCGCACGGTTTGGCTCTCGTAGTTCCACAAAAAATTATCGTCAATATAATCCAGAGCTTCCTCAAGATATTCTCTATCATTCAGAATATCAAGCGTTTTCTTGTACAGATCGATATTTCCGTCAAAAAGTTCCTTTATAAACCAAATTTTTTCGTTCAGGCTGATGGCTTCCTTTATGCTCTTGATGCTTTCAAATTTGAGCTGCGTAGCCAGAAAATGTTCCTCTCTCTTTTTATGTAGCCTTTCATAAGTGTTTTGCGGATCGCTATCTTCCTGTTTTTCCTCCGCCTTTCCTATTTGGAAATTTGCTTGAGATTTTACACCTTCCTCGTCCTTAGTCTCTTGCGGCTCTTTGTTTATCAGGTTTTGCCCTATATTTTTTCCTTTACTTTGCAAGGGAGCTATTCCGGTATCCAAATCCAGCTCGTACAATTCCGAAACACTCTTATTAAGCATCTGAATTTCCGCATACAGATTTTTAATCTTAGAAATAGTCAGATCGATATAAATAGGAGGCACTTTGCTATGCGGGAATTTGGTAAAGCTATTTGTCAGGCTTTCAATTTCCTGCGCATCTTTAATAATAATTTCAATAATGTGTTTATTGTCCATAGTATATTTATTTTTATTGTTTTTCTGCCCGGTGGTAGCATGAAGAAAAAATAAAATGAAAATCATTTTTGATTTTAATATATTGAAATTCATGACCATAAGATTTATTTTTTGATACAATTTGCTTGAAACAAACAAAAGTTAATAAAATATTATATTTTTGTAAAAGTAAGAATTGAAAATTAAAAATCAGAATTATTTTACGTTATGTTTCTTGAAAATACCCTAAATGGCTCGAAAAAACGCGGTTGGCTTGAAGTTATTTCCGGCTCGATGTTCTCAGGAAAGACAGAAGAACTGATACGTCGATTAAAAAGAGCAAAAATAGCACAACAAAAAGTCCAGATTTTCAAACCACTTTTAGACACGCGTTATTCCGAAACCGAAGTTGTTTCCCACGATGCCAACACAATCAAGTCAGTTCCCGTAAAAAACGCCACAGATATTTTGGTGCATCTTGACGAGGCAGAAGTCATCGGCATTGACGAAGCGCAATTTTTCAGCAACGACCTAATAGACGTTTGCAATACGCTGGCAAGCGAAGGAAAGCGCGTCATTGTTGCCGGGCTTGACATGGATTATCTTGGTCGTCCTTTCGGACCGATTCCTTTCTTGTTTGCAACAGCAGAATACGTTACAAAAGTTCATGCCATTTGCATGAAATGCGGAAACTTGGCGCAATACTCACATCGACTCTCAAACTCTGACCATCAAATTTTATTGGGCGAAAAAAACATATACGAACCCCTTTGCAGAGCTTGTTTCAACCAAATTGAAAAATAAAATACACAATTTTAATCAAAAAACAAAAAAATCATTCCCATCAACTTTAACATTCGACATATTACTGCCGATTCCAAACTTTACTACTTAGGTTTGCTCATGCTTGCAATCGGCTTGCCGCTGTGGCCCTTACTCACAAGCATTGCGCAGTTTGTTCTACTCGGAAATTGGCTTCTCGAAGGCTATCTTCATCAGTTGTTCCCTGATTATAAACAAAAAATCATGCAGAAGAAAAGCATCATTTTGCTTGCTTCTATTTTTGGCGTACATCTGCTCGGCACGCTCTATTCCGCAGACCTGCAATACGCTTTGCACGATTTGCAGATAAAACTCCCGATTTTGGTTTTGCCCCTCGTTATCGGAACATCAAAAGAACTAAGCAACAAGCGCTTCAATTGGATATTGAGGGCTTTTATTCTGGCAGTTTTCATAAATACGATACTGAGTTCTGTACGATTTTTCAACCAAATAGCCTACGAAAACTTTGATGTCAGAAATACCGCATTTCTGATTTCCCACATAAGGCTTTCGCTGCTTGTAAATATCGGAATTATTTCCTCTGTTTATCTCTTTGCTTTTGATTTCAAACAAGAAAAAAACAAGCGACAAGCGTTCATCTATCTTTTTATGATAATTTGGTTTGTCCTGTTTCTTTTCATATTAAAATCAATCACGGGAATTGTTGTATTGCTTTTTGTTGTCATTTTTACGTCAATTTTGGCAATTATTCGTATCGAAATGCTTGTTTTGCGTTTTTTTTGTATCTCGCTATTGCTGACAATTCCGCTTATCTCTTTATCTTATCTAACACATCAGATAAGCGCTTTTTACACTGTGGAAAACATTGACATGAACAATCTTGACACGCTTACCGCAAAAGGAAATCCGTATTACCATAATTTTGACGACAAAACCATTGAAAATGGACAATACGTTGGTTTGTATCAGTGTGAAAAAGAAATGCGCGAGGCATGGAATAAAAGAAGCAATTACCCTTACGACGGAAAAGACGAAAAAAATCAGTTGATAAAATTTACACTTATAAGATATTTGACCTCAAAATCTTACAGAAAAGATGCCAAAGGCGTATCAAAACTTACAGAAAAAGACATTCGCTCAATCGAGAACGGAATGGCAAATCATATTTTTGATGATAAATTTAGCTTATATCCGCGTATTTATCAGATGATATGGGAAATTGATGTTTACCGTAAAGGAGGAAATCCGAGCGGACATTCAATAACACAGCGTTTTGAATACCTGAAATTTGGCTGGAAAATCTTCACGGAAAACTTTTGGTTTGGAGTCGGAACAGGCGATGTGGAGAATGCTTTTATCGAAAAATACGAAAACAGCAATACGCTCCTTGAACCAAAATATTGGCGAAGAACACACAACCAATTCCTGACTTTTGCCTTGACCTTTGGAATAATTGGTTTTTTGTGGATATTTTTTGCTCTGATTTATCCGTTTTTTGCCGAAACAAAAAAGAATAATTATCTGTTTTCCTGCATGTTGATAGTTTCTTTCTTGTCTATGTTAAACGAAGATACTTTAGAAACACAAACAGGCGTATCTTATTTTATGTTTTTTTACGTTTTATTCCTATACAAGCAAAAAAGACTTTTTAAGAAAGCAGAAAACAGGATTCAAACCATAAATTAAATTTTAATGAATGAAATAACTAAAGCAACAAGAACTTTTACAAGAAGTTTGTCAATTATTCTTTTCGGATTGCTCATCTTGTTTAATTCTTGCAATTCAAATAAATTTGAAGTTGATGTTTCAAATATTCACGTCGATATTAAAATAAAAAGACTTGAAAAAGACCTGAAGAATGTTGATTTTGACAATATTGAACAAGATGTTGAAAAACTTCAAGAAAAATACGGCGATTTTTTTGACGTGTACAACTCCGGAGTAATCCAAATCGGAAGTGCCGAAAGTGCAAGCTACGCCTCTTTCTTAAAGCGTTTTCTGATTGATTACAGAATAAAACAAGCTTACGAACAAATCGAGGCAATCTATCCCGAACTACAAGATTTAGAAAAACAACTCACAGAGGCTTTCAAATATTACAAATACTATTTTCCGAACAAGAAAATTCCCCAAATATATACTTGTCTGACAGGCTTTAACCAATCTATTATTGTTACAAATGATGCAATAGCCATTGGATTGGATAAATATCTCGGTAGCGCGTGTAAACTCTACCAAAGGTTGGGCTGGAGTAAATACAAAATCAACAAAATGAATAAAAACATGATTGCGCTCGATTGCCTGAAATCATGGATCATGACAGAATACGAATACAACGACTCGATAAATACTTTGGCAACCAACATGATTTATAACGGACAAGTTATGTTTGCCTTACAATCGTTTTTTCCGCACACGCCGCAAAACTTGCTTTGGGGATATACCGACGACCAATTGTATTGGGCGCAACGTAACGAGGACAAAGTTTGGGGATATTTGAAGAAAGAAAAATTGCTTTTTACAAGCGAACAAATTGAAATTTCAAGATACATTGTCGATGCTCCTTTCACATCAACATTCAGGCAAAATTCTGCTCCGCGCACAGGAATTTACGTTGGTACAGGAATTGTAGAATCATTCATGGACAATAATCCGGCTATTCAACTAAAAGAACTGATGCAAATGACTGATTATAACAAAATTCTTCGTTTATCGAAATATGCCCCGTAGCTTGATTGTTTTATTTCTCTGAAAATCAAAATCATGAAAACACGCATAAAATATTTGAGCTTATTTTTATCCATAATCATGCTTGCTATTGTCGTAGGAAGTTGTTATTCGCGTCGGAACAACGGAGGCTATCCGCACCGCAACCGCCGCAGACACAAATGCCCGTGTTTTTCAGAAATAAAACACCCGCAGGCAAAACCAATCAGCACTATTCGTCGGCAAGACACTTTGCTGATTGGCAGAAAATAAATACCTTTTTCCTGTGTCGCACGCGATTGATATTTCGTTTATAATTCTCGAAGTATTTTGGCAGCGATTTTCTCGACATAAAACTTTGCGTTTTTGATTGCCTTAGGAATCTCATCGGGTGTTTTTGCAAAAGAGAATACTTTATCAATGCCCAATTTCCTTTGCAGCTCGAAATCGCCGTCAAAAAATCCGCAAATGGCATAAATTTGCACGTCGTATTTGTTTGCCTCTTTTATCAGCCTGAAAATCAGCTTTTCATTTATGCTTTGGGAGTCTATTTTTCCTTCACCCGTGATCAAGACATCGGCTTTGCTGAGTTTGTTACAGATGCCGCTTGCTTCAAAAATAATGCTTGTTCCCGAAATTAGTTGCGCATTGAGCAAGGCATATCCGCCCGCACCAACGCCGCCGGCAGCTCCCGCACCCGAAATGCTTGAAACAGTCTTGTTGCTGTATGTTTGCACTATGTTTGCAAAATTATTAAGTCCCTCATCGAGGTGTTCTATCTCTTCGGGAAGCGCGCCTTTTTGTTTGGCATAAACATAAGCAGCACCGTTTTTCCCCGACAAGGGATTGTTTACGTCGCAGGCAATGGAAAATTGTATTTGTTTGTTTTTCAGGATACTATTCTTTTGACAAATTTTTTTCATGTGAATTAAGTTTCGCCCGATTGGTAACAATTCTCTGCCCGAACTGTCGTAAAACCGAAACCCTAAAGCCTGAGCTATTCCTGTTCCTGCGTCGTTTGTTGCACTTCCGCCAATAAAAAGCACAATTTTTTCAGCTCCGTTTTCAATGGCATCTTTTATTTGCATGCCTGTTCCTAAAGTTGTTGTGTGCATACAGTTTTGCTCTTCTTTTTTCAGCAAAGTCAAACCGGCAGTTTTGGCAAGTTCGATGTAGGCGGTTTTATTTTCAAAATCAAATAAATACCAACTTTCTATCGGGCGAAAAAGCGGATCAACGGCTTTGCAGATATTTCTGTCCAAGTTGGATTGTTTGAGCAAAACATCAAGCGAGCCTTCGCCGCCGTCGGCAATGGGCTGTTGTATGACTTTTATAGCACGGCTTTTGGCGAAAATTTTGCCTATTATCGTGCAAATTTCCTGAGAAGAAAGGCTGCCTTTGAAACTGTCGGGTGCTATCAGAATGGTTTTCATAATGATTTTTTTCTGAAATATTGAATAACATTTGATTTATTTTTAAAGATATGAAACACCCATGACTAAAAGTTTTTAGACACACAACGGCATGATTATTTGTCAAGATTTAGACCTTCTTATACTGTGTCAAAAAATCCCATAACGATACCTCTGTGAATATAAACAATATTTACCACCTTACTTGCCATTACTTATACAAAGTGTTGTGTATAGTTAATTTTCAATAATTTGAATATCTTTCAAACGATATCCTTTTGACTTAATTATTTCAATAAGTTCATCTTTATGTCTTAAAATTGTTTCATTAGGTTTTGCTCCTATTTTAACTTCCGCCTTCCAAATAGACTTACCGTGATTTTTCAATTTAACAGAGTCTTTCTGTACTGCATCTGTTTTAAAATAACAATTAATTAAACGAGTAAAATAATAAATAGGATTTTCTTTTTTACCACTCGTCAAAACATTTTCAACATTCATTTTTTTATTATCAAAGTTTGTAACTCTGTAATTATATGAATTTGAACTTTTTTCTCTATTACAAACGCCACAAAGTGTTTGATATAAATTGGGATTATCATCATCAGGTTCTTGTTCTTTGAAAGCTATAATGTGGTCTATTTGTAAATTATTAGACTTACCACAACATAAACATTTGTATTCATCTCTTGAAAAAACTATTCTCCTAACCTCAGAACTTGCTAACCTTTGAGGGGTTATTTTTTGACTTGCTTCTGATATTTTAACTCCTCCTTTTTTCAACTTTCTATATACATTATCCTCATATTCATAGGCTTTATAGAAATCTTCAAAATTAGGGAAAATCACTTTTAAAAATAGATTTTCAGAACTTTCGTACTCATGCTCTAAATAATCTTCAATCTGGTCTCTACCATATTTTTTTTCTCTGATAAAAACAACATATTTCATCATATTTATATCTTCTTTTTGCTGAAAGGTGAAATATTCAGGTGCAGCATTATGAATATCTTGTCCTAAATGCCTTGCAATCTGTATTAATTTAGACGTTGTTGCTTTGTTATAGGAATAATCATTTTTTTCTAAGAAATTATTGATGGTTTGTTCAGCTTCCTCCAAATTTAATTCTTCTTGTTCCCAAAGTATATTTTTATGTTTTTCAGAAAAATCTTGTATGAAATTACCAAAAAGGCTTTCTTCGTGTTTTAAAACTATTACATTTTCGATAAACTGTTCTGTTATTTTTTCAGATGCGTCATCTTCATCTGTTAGTAAATCTGTGTACCTTACGACATACCAACCAATTGGAATTAAATCAAAAATATTTTTTTCATAATCTCGATTTTGATATTCAATTTCCAACTTATTCAACAAATCAATACTTATTAATTCATAAGGTCTAAAACCTCGTTCTTTATTTGTTTCTTCAATTCCTCCAATAAAGCGATTACTTGCAAATTGTACATGTCTATTCCAATTGTCTGAAAACAAAACAATATTAGCCGTCATTTTATTTCCTCCTGCCTTTTCGCCCCTTAATGCTCTACCAATCATTTGAGTAAATAAAATAGTAGAATTAGTATCTCTTGTCAAAAACACCGTTTTTACATCAGGAACATCAACTCCTTCTGTTAACATTTTGACATTTATTAATACTTCAACCTCTCCATCTTTAAACCTTTTAAGATTAATTTCATTTTGATTACTTGTTCTGCTATTAATGTAATCTATATCTTTAGTACAATCTACATATGAAAAAACAGACAAAGCAATTTCTTTTCCGGCTTTTTTATTAATATATTTTTCGACTGTTTTACATTGATACCATCTATCTAAAAATATAATTGTTTTGCCAAATTTGGTTTTATTATCACAGTAATATTGAGCGATGAAATTATTCCTTTCTTCATTTTTGGCAATTTCTTCAACAATATGTCTTGGCAATTCTTGGTGCCTGAAAACAAGTTTATCTACATCACCATCAGAAAGTATAGGCTTAAAATTCGTTTTTTCTTGGATAAAAACCGGATGTGCTAATATTTTTTGGTCTTCTAATTCTTTTTTAGAGATTTCATAAATGATACCTCCTTTAAAAATTTCCCAAAGCCAACCTCTTTTTCTTTTATCTGTATATGTTGGGGTAGCTGTCAATCCTAAAATTTGAATATTTGGGAATTTTTCAATAATTCCAACTTTTCCCTCAGAACCTCCTATTAATAAATTTCTACGACCGAAAGCCGGCGTATGGTGAGCTTCATCATAAACAATAAATAAATCGTTACCATTTACTTCTATATATTTTTTAAACTTTGTATCTATTTTTTCTGTCCAATTACTAATTGCAGTTTGTGAAGTTATTAATAAAATATCATCAGAAACTTCAATTTTATTAGGATTAGAATGTTTATCACTTCCCGAAACAACACGGATATTTATTTCTGTTCTCAAATTGGGATTTACTTCTAAAATATTTTCTCTAAAAGTCTCTCTTGCTTGTTCTAATAAAAAACCTTGGTCGGCTAACCAGAGTATTTTTTTATTTTTAGAAATAACATTTTTGAGTAACCAATAAACAGAAGTATATGTTTTTCCCCCACCGGTAGGAAGTACTAAAATACCTGCCTTTTTATTTTCTTGCATAAAAAAAGCATTCATTTTTTTATGTGCCTCAAGCTGATGTTTTCTTGGAGATTTTAAATTAGATTTACCTTTATTCTTTTCAGCTTCTTCTTTAATGTTTATCGTTAATAGGTTTTTATAATGTATCATAATTATATGTATTTTTATTCCCTGTAATGTTATTTAGTTATTTATATATTTTTTTCAAGGGGTTTTGCTGCTTTGTCAAGCAATAGTTTTGTTGTTTCTGCGCTTAAATAGAAATCACCACAATTTTCGCAAACCATTGCCAGAACGTTTTTAAAAACAATAATTACACTTCCTCGTTCAAGAGTGAAAGTAACAAGTCCCTGTTTTGTTGTTCCGTTTTTACAAATTGCACATTCCATAATATTCATTTTTTTCGTGTTTTAAAACCGTTTTCCCAAATATCCGGTGCATGAACAAAAGAGGAATAAAAAGCCCAAAACTTATTTTCGATTACTAAATTAAACAAAAAGGTAAACTAAAAAAAGTTTTGGCGGGTAAAAATGTACGAAAACATAAGCAGCTCCGTTTTTCCCTGACAAGGGATTGTTTAGGTCGCAGGCAATAGAAAATTGTATTTGTTTGTTTTTCCGTTTTCCGACTTCCAACTCTCATGCTTCATAATGATTTTTTTCTGAAATATTGAATAACATTTGATTTATTTTTAAAGATATGAAATGTTTACGTAATTTCGCTTGATAGACTATTTTTCTAATATTAATTATAAAATTTTATCAATATGTCTAAAATCAATGTTATTTCTTTATGTCTTTTTTTGTGTTTTGCTTTTTGTTCAAACAAACAGGCATTTTCTCAGGAGCATAAAGATTTTGAGATAATTAAACAAATTAAAACAACTCCGGTGAAAGACCAAAACCATACCGGAACTTGTTGGAGCTATGCTACTATTTCGTTTATTGAAACAGAGGCTTTGCGCATAAAAAATCAAGAATTCGATCTTTCCGAGATGTTTATCGTAGCGAATGCCTACAAGACAAAAGCCGACAAATATGTTCGTTTTCATGGAAATGCAAATTTCTCGGAAGGCGGACAAGCTCACGATGTTTTGAACGAAGTCCGTAAATATGGCTTGGTTCCGCAGAAAAGTTATTCGGGCATAAATTACAACTCGGCAATACACGTACATGCCGAAATGGTTGCGATGCTCAAAGGAATGCTTGAGGGAGTGATACAAAACAAACAAAAGAAATTGACAAAAAATTGGAAAAATGCAGTTGAGGCTGTTTTAGAGGTTTATTTGGGAAAACTTCCCAAGAAAGTCAGTTTTGAAAACAAAGATTATTCGCCAAAGGAATTTGCAAGAGAAATCGTTGGTTTCAATCCCGAAGATTATGTTGAGCTTACCTCTTACAGTCATCATCCGTATTATTCAAAATTTGATTTAGAAATTCCGGACAATTGGTCGCATGATTTATACTATAATTTACCTATTGATGAGCTGATGGAAGTTTTTAATTATGCCATAGACAACAATTATTCGATTTGTTGGGACGGCGATGTAAGCGAAAAAGACTTTAGCCACAGGCTGGGATATGCAAAACTAAAAGACGGAACAGCCGTTAAAGACTATCAGCAAGAACGTCAGCAAACGTTTAACAATTGGGTAACTACCGACGATCATTTGATGCACCTGACAGGAAAAGCAAAAGACAAAGACGGAGTTATTTATTATCAAACGAAAAATTCGTGGAACGACGATTCAAACAAATTTGGAGGCTATCTTTATATGTCTGAGCCTTATGTAAGAGTAAAAACTGTGGCTGTTTTGGTGCATAAAAATGCAATTCCCAAAAAAATACGTAAAAAATTGAATTTGTAATATTTTCAGACTTCTGTAACTTTCTGTTGAGATTGAAAACCAAAAGAGCTTCCCCAAAAAAAAGGAGGCTCTTTTGATTTAAGTTTTATGTCATTTTTTTATTTCTCGTAAATATATTCTGCCAAATCGGAATGTAAGATTGTATTAAATTCTTCAAAGTTAGATTTTTCGACTTCTGCAAATACAAACATTGCCATAGGATATTTCGTGTAGTCAAGTTTTATGTAATGCAGTGGTTTGGAGAAATGCGAAATCACCTTGTCGTAATCAAAAACAATTGTATTTTTGTCGTAATGTTTGGGTATTTCAATTCCCATCATTCCGTAAAGTTTATTGGTTCTTGATTGCAAAATGGTGTCCCAATTCGGCTCTTTTTGTTGAAAAAAATATTCATACGGATTTATGCCGTAAAAATAATATTCGACATCGGCAGAACAGAATCCCATAAAACGCAAAGGGTTGATTTCAATCGGGATAATTCTTTCGTCGGAAGTAACACGCAATTCAATATGCAAAGGGAACTTGGTCAATCCTGTGGTTTTGCTCAGTTCTGAAAGATAATCGACAATAGCAGCGTAATATTTACGGATAATTTCGTCAGAGGTAAGATACAAACGGTCGCTCATGTCAAACTTCGACGAAGATAAATGATGAAAGATGTTAAGTATCACAGGTTTTCCTGTTTCGTTCAGGTAAGCATCAACGGCAATTTCTTTTCCGTCGATATAGCTTTCAATCAGAAATTCGTCGAGGCTGACAACCGAATCGGGAAAAACATCTTGCATTTCTTTGCGTTCTTTTTCTATTTTTTTCAAAACAGGCTTCCAGTCGTTGTCGGAAAATACAGGATGAATACAGATGCTTGCAAAGCCTTTTTTGGGCTTTATAACGAAAGGTTTGGGTATTTCCGTAAGGTCAATTTCGCAAAGTTCATCAATAGAATATGACTTAAACCATATTTTGGGATTTTTTTTAGCAAATATTTCTCTGAGGCGTTCTTTGTTTTTTAAATCATCAGTATGTTTTGTGATTTCTAAATCGGGCGCATATTGATTTAGCCATTTGGTTGAGTCTTCGGAATTTGTATATAATAATTTTTCTGCCGAATTGCTAAACTTTTCAAAGAAATCTTTGGGTTTCAGAAGTTTTAGTTCATTTGCATGTTTCAGTTTTTTCACGAAGTCTGTTTCTAATACAGGAATATTGTTTTTAGCAATTGTTTTCTGTAAAAATTCAGAAACAAAAGGTTGTTCTAAGATAATCATTTTGTGTATCGAATATAGTTTATTAATTTTTTTTGTTTAAGCTGCAAGTTTTCCGATTTTTTGCAAGGCTGCTTTTTGTTTTTCAATTTCAATTCTGAAGGCTTGCATATTTTCTTTTTTCAGAGGTTTCACATCCGGAGCATCAATTTTTAGCGGGTTGATTGGCTTTCCGTTTTTCCAACATCTGAAATCAAGGTGCGGACCTGTTGATGCACCTGTGCTTCCGACATAACCAATTAGTTGTCCTTGTTTTACAGAAGTTCCTTTTTTTACTCCTTTCGCATATTTCGACAAATGTAAATAAGCTGTTGTATAAACGCTATTATGCTTTATTTTCAGCATGTTGCCTGCGCCGCCATTATAGCCTTTTTGGATTACGGTTCCGTCGCCAAGTGCATAAACAGGAGTTCCTTTCGGGGCAGCATAATCAATGCCAGTATGCGGACGGTACACTTTGTAAATCGGGTGAAGCCTTTTGTAGGTAAAACCGGAGCTTATTCTTGAATATTTTAAGGGTGCTTTCAGAAAGGCTTTTTTTAAGCTGTTTCCGTTTTCATCAAAATAGCTGTAAGTGCTGTCTTGTTTGTATCGAAAAGCATAATAATCATTTCCGTTGTGATGAAAACAAACCGAGTGTATATTTCCGACTCCACACGAAACGGAATCAACGTATTTTTCTTCGTAGATTACTTTGAAGCGATCGTCTTTTTTTAGGTTAAAGAAATTTATTGTCCATGCAAAAACATCGGAGAGTTTGCTCGATAATTCTATGTTTACATGGCTGCTTGTCATTGCGTTCCACAGTGATGTTTTGATTTCGCACGAGGCTTCTTTTACTCTTGTTTTTACTTCTTTTTTATAGTTGTAAACATTTAGTGAGTCGGAAAAATCAAAGACCACGTAGTCTGTCGGGGTGTGCTGATAAACAAGGTAATTGAGTTTTTTGGTGCTGTCTTTTGCACAAAATGTTTGGTAGCTTTTTCCACTGCGGATTTTTCTTAAATCAAAAACATCTTTTGCTTTTTCCGCAATATTGTCAATAGTTTTGTAATCAATGCCATAGGAGTTTAGGATTTTTGATAAATATTGATTGCGTTTTACGGTATTTTGTTTTTTTTCGTACAGCTCAATCGGGATTCCGTATTCGAGCGTCAATTGTGGAGCCGATATTTTTATCTCTTTAAGAGTGAGAACCTCGTTTGTTTGTTGCTTGTTTTTCACAACCATGTTTGCAAAAGGAAGCATTAATATGCTGGTTATTATCGAGATAATAAAATCTATTTTTAACATAATAAGTGAATTTTGTTACAAAAATCGCGCGAAGTTAATAAAATCAATGTTTGTTCCCAAATTATTAAGTTTTGGGTTTGGGTAAAGGCTTATAAACAAGCTGCTGTGAAGCGTCGTTTTGGGGAATTCTTTTGTGTGTAACGGGCAAATAGCGTTAAGCAGTTCTTTGTTAGCTAACGTTATTTTTTATATATTCTAATCTGTTTCAAAGCTTCCTCTATCACCACATCTTTTCCTTTCATAAACATATCAACATTTTCCTTTATTTCTACATC
>PDWI01002632.1_pt1 | contig 26656 bp, 28 predicted proteins | sample 1430891 | NCBI WGS metagenome assembly PDWI01 (sample SAMN01162508, study PRJNA174530) | Oral metagenome, whole genome shotgun sequencing project. | biome: Marine environment; feature: Marine mammal; material: Swab sample of the gingival sulcus; isolation source: swab sample of gingival sulcus...
AGGAATAGGGCGATTTTTTCTTTTTAGAGCATCTAAATAAGTTTGATAAACTGTCTCAATTAATTTGGTGCGATTTTTCTTAAATTCTTCTAATATTGGTCCAAGTAAAAATCCATCTGTAGCAAATGCATGCCCACCACAATTTAATCCAGATTCAATTCTATATTCAGAAACCCAAAGACCTTTCTTTGCTAAAAATTTTCCTTGAATAAGAGCTGAACGATAATCACTAACTTTAATTACAATTTTCTTTTTTATATAACCATTTTCATTAGGATAAAAATCGTCAAATTTTTCTAAATAGCTGTAAAGTCTTGGATTCATTCCTGCAGATAAAATAAGAGAAGATTCCAAATTACTATTTGCAAATCCCCTAAGTGAAGCATGTGCATCATTAAATTCAAATGGTAGTTGCTTCCCATTTTTATAATTTGCTTTATCAAGCTTTGTCATTATATTTACATCTATTGAACCAAGATAGAGATTCTTGTCTAGCCATGATTTAATTTTTTGTACATACTCATTATTATCAACTAAATTATTAAATTCATCTTTAAGAGATTTTGCATCTGGCAACATATCTAAGTATTTATGAATTTCTTTATAATTTTTATTATAAGATAATTTTAGTTCTTCAAATTTTTCGGTTACTATTTCATCAATAAGATTTAGATATTCAGTAAATCTTTTTGCTCTAGAATCTTCTTCCTTTTTGTCTATTTTCTTGAACTTTTTGTTTTCTTTTCTACAGTAATATTCTCGCATATTTTCTATAAGAATATCATCAACTAAAGAAATAACAGAAGAAATACCATATTTAGCAACTTTTATTGGTGAATCTATTGTAAAGCCAGTTCCCATTACAGGAATGTAAAATGTATGTTTATTATTTTGTTTAGCCATTTCATCACTTTCTAATTTATTATGAATCTGAGATTCTTTCTTCATTGCAAAAAATAGCTAAAAGATACGTTAATTACTAAATATTTATAAAATTATTATTTTATGCTGAGAGAAAAAGCTAAGTAGTTTTCGGATGTGTAAAAAAAATCCCAATAAAACTATTGGGATTTTTAAGCTCCGCGGGTAAGATTCGAACTTACAACCCTTCGGTTAACAGCCGAATGCTCTACCATTGAGCTACCGCGGAATTCAATAAATTTGAATTCTAAAGCTATGATTAAATTTATTTTTTGTCAAGGAAAAAAAGTAAATTTCTAATTTTAATTGGAAACTATTAGAAGTCCCACTTCTAATAAATGAGAATAAAGAGTTTTATTCTCTCAATTTCAATTTTATATTTATTAAATAATTGTGTATACTTTCATTAAGCGTAAAATTTTATTCATATTTACACTTTTTTATGTGGCACATTAATTGATGTAAAACGTTATTTGTATTAAATATAAATTAGAGAAAGGTTATAAAATGGAACTAACACATATTGAACATATTGGAATAGCTGTAAAAAATTTAGATGAATCTATAAAATATTATGAAGACGTTTTAGGGCTAAAATGTTATGCTATTGAAGAAGTTGCTGATCAGAAAGTTAAAACAGCTTTTTTCAAGGTTGGTCAAACAAAAATTGAACTTCTAGAATCAACCTCACCAGATGGTCCTATTGGTAAATATGTAGAAAAGAAAGGTGAAGGAATTCACCATTTAGCTTTTCATGTAAAAGAATTACAAGGGGCTTTAGACGAAGCAAAAGAAAAAGGAATAAGATTGATTGACGAAAAACCTCGTGGAGGTGCTGAAGGGTTAGATATAGCTTTCTTGCATCCAAAATCTACAAATGGTGTTTTAACTGAGTTTTGCGAAAACAAATAATCTAAAACATAAATAAATGATTTCTTTAAGGAGAAAAGATGATAATTGAAGAAAAGATTAAAGAGCTGCTGAAGAAACGTTCAGAAGCCCGCCTTGGCGGTGGTGAAAAACGTATTGAAGCTCAACATAATAAAGGTAAATTTACTGCAAGAGAAAGAATTGAGATGTTGCTCGATGAAGGTTCTTTTGAAGAATTCGATATGTTTGTTTCCCATAGAACTATTGATTTTGGTTTGGATAAACAATCATATTTATCAGATGGTGTTGTTACAGGGTATGGAACTATTGATGGAAGATTAGTTTATGTTTTTTCTCAAGATTTTACAGTTTTTGGTGGTTCTCTTTCAGAAACATATGCACAAAAAATTTGTAAAGTAATGGACAAAGCTATGAAGGTTGGTGCCCCAATTATTGGCATTAACGATAGTGGCGGTGCTAGAATTCAAGAAGGTGTTAAAAGTCTTGGTGGTTATGCTGATATTTTCCAAAGAAATATTATGGCATCTGGTGTTGTACCACAAATTTCAGCAATTTTTGGTCCTTGTGCTGGCGGTGCAGTTTATTCACCTGCTTTAACAGATTTTACTATTATGAGTAAAGGCACAAGTTATATGTTTGTAACAGGTCCTAAAGTTGTTAAAACAGTTACTAACGAAATTGTAACTGAAGAAGAATTAGGTGGTGCTTCTGTACATACAAGTAAATCTGGTGTTGCTCACTTTGCTGCAGAAAATGAAGAAGAAGGAATATTACTGATAAGAAAATTATTGTCTTATCTCCCACAAAATAATATGGAAGACCCTCCTAAAACAGTTTGTGTAGATCCAATAGACAGATTGGAAGATGCTTTAAATGAAATTATTCCAGATAATCCGAATAAACCTTATGACGTAAAAGATGTAATTTTCTCTATTGTTGATAGCGGTGAATTTCTAGAAGTTCAAAGAAACTATGCTCCAAATATTGTTATTGGTTATGCCAAATTTAATGGAACTCCGGTAGGGATAGTTGCTAACCAACCAAGCTATTTGGCTGGCGTTCTTGATATAAATGCATCTAGAAAAGCTGCAAGATTTGTTCGTTTCTGTGACTCATTTAATATACCAATTGTTACTTTAGTTGATGTTCCTGGATTTTTACCTGGTACAGCTCAAGAATATGGTGGAATAATTGTTCACGGTGCTAAAATATTATTTGCTTATGGCGAAGCTACGGTTCCTAAAATTACCATTATTCTTAGAAAAGCTTATGGCGGTGCCTACGATGTTATGAGTTCTAAACATTTACGTGGTGATATTAACTATGCTTGGCCAGGTTCTGAAATTGCAGTTATGGGACCTAAAGGAGCTATAGAAGTTCTTCATGCTAGAGCATTAAGAGGAATTGAAGATCCTGAAGAAAAAGCTAAATTTTTAGCTGAAAAAGAAGAAGAATATAAAAATAAATTTGCTAATCCATATGTAGCAGCTAAATATGGTTACATTGATGATGTAATTGAACCAAGAAATACAAGGTTCAGAATTATTAGAGCTCTACAAATGTTAGAAACTAAGAAGGATGTAAATCCTCCTAAAAAACATTCTAATTTACCATTATAATCTGGGACAACTATGTATATACAAAATCATATAAATTCAGACTCTTTGAAAGTTGTTCAAGATTCCATTAAAGCTGTTAGCCAAAGTGAAGTATTGCAATCATTAGGTTTTAATCTATCTAATGTTGGTCATGATGAACTTGTTATTACTCTATTAGGTTACGGAATAGTTTTTCTTGCGTTACTTATGTTGTATTTATTCTTTTCACGCTTTACTCAGTTACTTTTAGCAGCTAAAAAGAGAAAACTAAAAGCAGCAGGAAAGAAAACAAGTGAAAATATTGATGATATATCAATTCCGGGAGAAACTGTAGCAGCTATTTCAATGGCTCTTTCTTTAAACTTTCAAGAAGCTCACGATATTGAAAACACAATTATAACAATTAAAAAAGTACAAAGTACGTACTCACCTTGGAACTCTAAGTTGCATGGATTGAGGCAGTACCCAAAGTATTAAGGAATATAAACGATGAAAAAATTTAGTTTTACGATTAGAGGCAATAAATATGATGTTGAGCTTCAAAACATTGAAGACAATATTGCTGAGATTGATGTAAATGGAAGTAAATATGAAGTAGAAATACACAAAGAAATTAAAACATCAAAAACTCCAAAGCTTGTTAGACCAAAAGTATTTCCTTCAGGTTCTGGAGATAAAGCAAAAACCTCAAAACCGGCTGAAAGAAAAGGTTCTGGTGGAATTAAAGCTCCATTGCCAGGAACTATTTTGGATCTAAAAATTAAAGTTGGTGATGAAGTAAAAGCTGGAGATGTGTTATTAATTATGGAAGCCATGAAAATGGAAAATAATATTAAAGCTGATAGAGCTGGAACAATTTCTGCTCTAAAAGTTAATGTTGGAGATTCGGTATTAGAAGGTGATCTCCTTGTAGAAATCGGAGGTTAATAAATGGAATTTATAGATCAGCTTATTAATGGTTTTCTACAGTTTTTTCAATATACAGGTTTTGCGAATGTTACAGTTGGGCATAGCATTATGTTGCTTGTTGGAGCATTCTTTATTTACCTTGGTATTGCAAAAGAATATGAACCATTACTTTTAGTTCCAATTGGATTTGGAATTTTAGTTGGAAATATTCCTTTCTTTGAAGGAGTTGGGCTGCAACTTGGTATTTATGAAAATGGTAGTGTTCTAAATTATTTATACTTTGGAGTATTAAAAGGTGTTTATCCACCTTTAATATTCTTAGGTATAGGTGCAATGACGGATTTTTCAGCTTTGATATCAAATCCTAAATTAATGTTGCTTGGTGCTGCTGCTCAAATAGGTATATTTTTAACCTATATAACTGCAATTGCTCTTGGATTTACAAGTCAACAAGCTGCATCAATTGGTATTATTGGTGGTGCAGATGGACCAACTGCTATTTTCTTATCTTCAAAATTAGCTCCGCAATTACTGGGTGCAATTGCTATTGCAGCATATTCTTATATGGCACTTGTTCCAGTTATTCAACCACCAATTATTAAATTACTTACTACAGATAAAGAACGTAAAATAAAAATGAAGCCACCACGTTCAGTTTCTAAAATTGAAAAAGTAATTTTTCCTATAGTTGGATTGTTGTTAACTACATTTATTTCTCCAGGTGGGTTACCATTGTTAGGAATGTTATTTTTCGGAAATCTTTTAAAAGAATCTGGAGTTACAAAAAGATTGGCTGATACAGCTAGTAGACCATTAATTGATATTGTTACAATATTATTGGGACTAACAGTTGGTGCGTCAACTCAGGCTACTACATTTTTAACTCCTGCATCAATTCTAATTTTTGTACTTGGTGCTGTTTCGTTTATGATTGCAACTGCGGGTGGTGTTCTTTTTGCTAAATTTATGAACCTATTCTTAAAAGAAGAAGATAAGCTTAACCCTATGATTGGTGCTGCGGGCGTTTCTGCTGTACCAGATAGTGCAAGAGTAGTACAACATTTAGGAATAAAAGAAGATCCTACTAACTATTTGCTTATGCATGCAATGGCACCAAATGTTTCCGGTGTAATTGGTTCGGCAGTAGCTGCTGGTATTTTGTTAAGTCTTTTAATGTAATTTAACATTAATATTTATTTTCAAAATCCCCAATTTCAGTAATTGATTTTGGGGATTTTTTTTGTTCTTTTAATTTATCACACATCTGTCCAAAATAAAAAATACTGAATGACCTAAATGTTTACTGGGTTTTAGCAAGAGGCAAGCCGATAAGCAGGGGCAGGCACCCAATAAGATACTTTCCCTATTCAAAGTCTTAGATTGCGGGGCAAATTCGTAATGAAGATTTTTTTAGCAGTTGCTAATTTTCTCAGCCTGGAAAGGCTGAGTTACTCAAAAAGTCCCCCTTTTTTTTGAAATGAGTAGCGACAAAGTTACCGGAATATGTGCCTTTATTCTTTTGTTTTAATGTCTTTCTGTCTCAAATCTAACGTCTTCCCTTCCAGGTTTTACATTTTTCCTTTTTAATTTTGAATTTTTGATAAGGATTGTTTTTATCCTCTTAATAAATCTTAATTATTTAAGATTTTTGCAGTCAAAGCTTTTTATTTTGGACAGCAGTAATTTATCATTAAATTCAACAATAATTAATTAACTTTCTATATTATATTTTTAAAATTGGGAGATGAAATGAAATATTTTACTCTTTTATTATTCCTATTCTTTTCGGTAACTATTACTGCTCAACAAAAAGAGTATTACTGTGCCAAGAATAAAGATCAGCAATTTCAGAGATTAAAAAAAATCTCAGAAATAAATTATCCGGGTGATTCTCAAATAGATGTAACATACTACAAATTAGATCTTAATATTTCTTACGATAATAAAATTATAAACGGTATTGTTACTGTTAAGGCTAAAAGTAAAGTGGATAATTTAACTTCGATTTTTTTAGATCTTCAAAATCATTTTGTTGTAGAAAATGTAAAAGTTAATACTACAATTGTTGATAATACTTTAGGTTCAAACAAACTGAAAATAACGCTTGATAAAAGTTATAATATCAATGAAGAAATAAAAATAGAAATTGCATATAATGGCACACCAGGCAACTCAGGTTTTGGTAGTTTTGAATTTTCTGATCATGAAGGGAATCCTGCTATTTGGACATTAAGTGAACCTTACGGAGCAAGCGATTGGTGGCCATGTAAAGATACTCCTGCCGATAAAGTAGATTCATCTGATGTTTGGGTTACTGCTGATTCATTTTTTGTATCTGTTTCAAACGGGAATCTAATAGATGAAATAAATAATAATGACGGAACCAAAACCTATAAATGGAAGAATAGCTATCCAATAGCAAATTATTTAATTTCACTTGCAATGACAAATTATAAACTTTATGAGGCTAGTTTTGAATATGCTCCTAATAAATTTATGCCTGTTCTTCACTATAATTATCCCGAAAATTTCAATTCATCTAGACAGGAAAATTTAGATAAAACTATAGATATGTTGCACTTTTTTAGCAAAATTTATGGTGACTATCCTTTCCTAAAAGAAAAATACGGACATGCGGAATTTGGATGGGGTGGAGGAATGGAACACCAAACCATTTCATCCATGGGAAGTTTTGGTGAGAGTCTTGTTGCACACGAACTCGCTCATCAATGGTTTGGAGATAAAGTAACTTGTAAAACTTGGAGAGACATTTGGGTTAACGAAGGTTTTGCAACTTATTCTGAAGCTCTTTATCTTGAACATGCCTATGGTAAAAAAAACTATTTTAACGAAATTTCTGAAGACTCTTATTATGCTAAACAGGCTACTGGCTCAATTTATGTGGAAGATATAAGTAGTACTAGCACAATTTTCAATTGGCGTAGAACTTACGCTAAAGGTGCTGTTGTACTCCACATGCTTAGAAAAGTTCTGGGTGATACTACCTTTTTTAATTCTTGCAGAACATATTTGAATGAGCCCAACTATGCTTATGGTGTAGCAACAATTCGAGATTTTCAATCAGTATGTGAAGAGGTTTCGGAAGAAGATTTATCTTACTTTTTTGATGAATGGCTCTTTGGTGAAAATTATCCAAAGTATAGTTTGAATTGGTCATCAGATAGGTTGGATAATGGTGCATATTCTGTAAATATAACATTAAGCCAACTTAAAAATACTAATCCTAAGTATTTTACTATGCCTATTGATGTTAAATTCTTTTCGGGAAGTGGTGATACAACAATAACTCTTTTTAATAATAAAAAAGAGCAAACTTTTAAAGTGATTGTTAATGTTAAACCAGATAGCCTAAAGTTAGACCCCGAAAATTGGGTATTAAAAGATATTGTAAGTATTACATCAATCGATAAAAAAGATGAAAAAGTTATAACTGAGTTTTCGGTGAAGCAAAATTATCCAAATCCTTTTAATCTAGTAACAAAAATAAGTTACACAATACCTAAGGTTATAAATACAAATTTTGCTTATAATAGCAAAGTAAGTTTAACGGTATATGATGTTCTTGGTAAAAGAGTGAAAACTCTAGTCGATAATACTCAAAAACCGGGTAATTATGAAGTTGTTTTTGATGCTTCTGATTTTTCTAGTGGAATCTATTATTATCGATTAACTTTTGGGAACTATACAAAAACTAAAAAAATGGTTTTAATGAAATAAAGAAAATAAATGTCTTTTTATGATACAATTCCGGTCCCGTTTTTAATTGTGAACCAGAATTCCTAATTATCCAAATCCTTTTTTCTATTTCTATAAAAAGATATAACTAATTTGAAGTATTTATAGACATAAATTTAGTAGCTAAAAAAAGATACATAGATTATAATAATTATTTTTGCAATTTGGGTGACTTACCTCACTAATACGCAAATTTTTGTTAATTATTTTTCCACATAATTATCTATAAATAAAAATGAAAGAATTTTTATGATTATGCAACATATTGTTATTTCTGTAGCTGCTCCTAAAGGTGGAGTTGGTAAAACAACTACTGCTGTAAATATTGCCGTTGGTTTGGCGTTAAAAAATAAAAAGACTCTTCTTATAGATGTAGATCCTAGTGGATATTGCAGTTCTGCATTTGGTTACGATGATAATAAAATATTTGGGACAGTACTAGATATTTATAAACAATCCCAAAATGTTCATGAAGTAATTCATAAAACCGAATTACCATATTTAGACTTGATTCCATTTGGAAAAAATAATTATGAGAATGAAGTTTTATTTAATAGACTTAGTGGAAATAAAAAAGTTTTTAAGCAAGCAATTGAAGAAGCAAAAAAGAATTATGACTATGTAATTATAGATTGTCCACCCTTTTTATATGGTTCAACTATCAATAGTTTAATAGCATCGGACTCATTTATTTTACCGGTTAAGTCATCTAGATTTTCTTTAGAAGCTGTAAATAAGATGGTAGATTTTGTTAAAGAGATTAGGATAATTGAAAATAAAGTATTAAAGATAGAAGGTTTATTACTTACAATGTATGAACCTAATACAAAGGCTTCTTTTCAAATAAAGAAAGAGCTTTTTAAGAGTTTTCCAAATTTGATGTTTAAAACTACTATTCCCAAAAATACAACTATTGCAGAATCAACATTTTACAATAAGCCTATTTTATTGTTTAAGAAACATGCTAGTGCAGCAAAAGCATATTTAAGATTAGTTGATGAAATTATTGAGAATCATGAAACAAGTAACTTAATGAAACTAAGTGGATTTAATCACAATGATTTTTTAGAAGATGAGATCCACTATAAGAAACCTTTTTCAATATTTTCTAACTAATTAGTTTAGGAAAATTCTTCTATCAATTAGAGAAGTTTCTGAATTTAGCTTTTTTAAAGTTTTATTCTGTCTTTCTAACAAGGTTACTCTCGATTCAAGATTCTTTAAGCTCGAAGTCATGTTTCTATTTCTATCGTTCATAACTTTTGCAATTTTTTCTAGTGTATTTTCAATATTAAAAGGTTTTAAAATATAATCTTTTACACCAAGAGCAAGAATTTTTTTGAGTGATGATTTATCATTAACAGCCGAAATTACAATTACCGGTATATCTCTATGAATCTTACGAACTCTTAATTCCTTTAGAAAATCGTAACCATCCATATTAGGCATCATATAATCAAGAAGGATAAAATCCGGTTTACAGATTGGAACTAACTTTAAAGCTTCAATACCATCTTTAGCAGTAAAAACGTTGCAGTAAAATTTTCTTTTTAAAATATTTTTTAATAATATTTGTGTCCCGCTGTTATCTTCAACTAATAATACATTAAACATTTTATCCTCTGAAATAAATAATGGTTATACTTAAAATAATTTTTCAAATTCTTTTTATTTATCGGTCAATTAACAGAAGTAAATAATAATTTTTGTGTTTTATCCCACATTTATGGTATCGAATTTAGGTAAATTAGTATTAATTTTTAACACTTTTACTTTTGGGGAGAATATAATATGTTTGGAGAAATTATATTTGGTATATCAATCTTAGCTCTCGTTTATTTTATTTATCTTAACAAAAAAAATTCTGAAAAAATTACAAACATAGAAAAACAGAATAAAGTTTTTGTTGAATCAATTGAGAAGTATGTTGAGATATTTAATGAGAATAACATAAAACATCTTATGGAGAACAAAGATAATACAAGCGAGATTGAAGCAAACGAAGATATAAACATTATAAGAGAAGAATACAGAAATAAATTAAAGAAAGAGGCAGGAAAGCTTTCGGAAGAACATGAAATGTTAATAGATTTTATAACCCTAGCTCTATCTTTATTAATAAAAGTTTCACCAAGTTTAAGAAGAAAACTTATTGAAGAGAATACCGATAATGATGCTATCAAAACAATTTTAATTTCAAAATTACCTTCAATAGAAAAGCATTATAATCCTGTTTCTATTTTAGAAATTGCGCTTTCTGAAAATAAGTAAAGTAACAATTTTTAATAAATGAAAGTTATAACCTCTTAATTTCAAATTGAGTCATTCTTATACAGAATCTCAAAATAATCTTATACTAAATTTTATTCTCTTAGTTATTATTATTTTATAACTACCTAAAAGTTTACTTTATAGCATAATTTAGAGCATTTTATATTTAAGTAAATTCATTTATTCCAAATATGAATACTGATTATTTTGGTATAAAAGTTGGATAAGTAATTTAAATTGCGAATAGTGCAAAGTTTCATTCTATAATAATGGGAGTATTTATAATGGAGCTTTTTTATGAAACATCACTTTCTGCATATATTTTATTACAGGAAGTAAGTAGAGACTTAGAAATAAAAGAAACGCCAGAAGAGAGTCGGAGAAATGGTAACTTCAAACGAATCCTAAAGCGTTGTAATAGGGTAATTGAAAGAAGGTATCCTAATGAAGAACAGCAAATAAGGTTAAAAACCTATATCGAAAATATATTTTACCAAAACTAGATAATAATAATGAGTGTAAATTATACATCGAATAAAGTGAGTGAAAAACTATCTTCATATAAGGGTATTTTACCAACTGAAGAAAATAAAATTTTTCTTTCTCATACTTCACATAATATTAAGAATCCTTTTGGGGCATTGTTAGGATATTCAAATTTGTTGCTTGAAGATTATTCTGAACTCAGTGATTCTGAAAAACTATTATATCTCAGCGAAATTGATAGTACCGCACGGTTCACATTCAAATATTTAGAGAGGTTTTTAGAATGGATTTATTTGAAAACCGGAAAAGTTGTACTTGATATAAAAAAGAATAATCTTAGCGAAATTATCTCTCACTCAATTAATACAGTATTGTCTTCAGTAGATAATGTGTCCAACATTAATATTTGTATAGATGAAAAATTATATGCGAATGTTGATTTTGATTCAGTTTCAAAAATGTTGGTTTATATTCTTGAAAATTCAGTAAAATATTCTCAACCTAATGCTGATATTTTTATTACTGCTTATGAAACTGAAGAGCAAATATCAGTAGTAATTGAAGATCATGGTATTGGTATTTCGGATGAGGTGATGAAGAAACTATTTGATATTTCTGCTCGACTTAGTGCTGCTAATAGCTCCGAGACAAGTACTGGTTTGGGCTTAATTCTTTCAAAAGAAATAATAAACCTAAATAATGGTTCAATTAACCTAAAGAGTAATGAGAATGGTACAAAAGTAACGGTTAAATTGCCTAAAAATAATTTTTAACTAAAGAAAATATTGATGACTACGATTATAAATAACAATTGTTCTTAATATGCTAAAATGGGAGAGCTATGACAAAAATTACGCTAGAAGAAGCTAATAAAATAGCTTCTACATATTTCCAATTGCTAATTGATCGTCATAAAGCTCAAGGTTTTTCCGCGCAAGTGGTTGAAAAAAAAGGAGATAGAAGCAGCAGTAACTTCTATTTGGAGTTTTGTAATGCGCAGAAAGATACTAAGAGCTACAAAATTGTAGCAACAAATCATTAGTATGGTAAAGGGTAAGAGATTCTTACCCTTTTTTATTTTAAACTTACTTCCCTCAAAAAAGATAATTCAAATTCTCATAACGTTAATTTGTGTTTTGATACAGAACACAACATTCTTATTTCTTATCACTTAATTAGTATCAAAAAAAAACAGAAATAGAAAACTTGTGGAGTTGTATTGAAAAAGACTAATCAAAATGTGTTAATTGTTCTAATAATAATTGCTATTGCTGTATTAACTTATTCAAGCTATTTAGCTGGCTATAAAGCATCAGAAAATAAATTAGATTCTTTATTAATGACAATGTCTATTGATAGTAATTTTGTAATTGCTGGTTTGTATGAAGAACTACCAAATAACTTAAGAAAAACAATGCACTTTTATATAGAAGATGCACCTTCGGTTATAAATGATGTAAAACTATTTGCACAAGTTAAATATGTAACAATTGGTGGTAGAGAGGTAGAAGTAAAAGATGGAAACATTTGGGGTTTGATAAAGGATGAACGTGTTTTTCAACGACAATTTGAAGATAAAAAAGACTCTGCGAATAATGAAAATGTTCCAGATAGTCCTTATGCAGAAAATTCAGTAACAAAAATTTTTAAAAATAATTCGTTATAAAAATTCTTTAGGAGAGAAAAATGGAAACTAAAATATTTAATGAAAAAGGTCAAAACGGAGTACACTTAAGTAGTAATTATTATTACTCTAAAAAGACAAATAATTTTAAAAGTATATACGATTCATTTACAGACAACACAATTGTAATGTTAAATATTGAAAGAGCTACAGTATATGAAGCAAAAGAATTTTATGATTATGTAAATGAAATACTAGTAAATAATAAAGATAGAATAATAATTGATTTAGAGAACATTTATTTTATAGACTCGGTATTTTTTGGCACTTTAATAAAGTTATTAAAACAAGCTGATAGTAGAGGTGGATATGTTAAACTAATTGTTAATTACAACAGTAAACCTCAGCTTCTATCAATAAGAAACTTTGAAGGAATTTTTGAAATATATCCAAATTTATTTGAAGCTATAAATCAAACTAAAGCAAGTTAAAAATTGTATTATGGATCGGGCAAAACCCAAATAATGCTCTCTCCTAAAGAACATTTTGTCCGATCCTTTACCTTTAAAAAAAGGTGGTTTTTTATAACGTGTGGTTTAGCCTATAATAAATAGATTGAACAATTTTTTTTTAAACCGTATATTATTATTCAAAAAAACCAAATTATAATTAAATAATAATTCATGGTATTTTATGTATAAAAAAGAGATTTCATTTTTAGCAGATTTAAATCTCAATAAACTTCAAGCTTTGGGAGATAACTTTCTAATAAGTGATATTAGAAAGAGTAATATTCATCCTGCTATTTTACAATATATAATTGCTGAAATTGATAAGCAGATATTAAGTGATCGCTTAAATATTACAGACAATTCAATGTATGATTATTCCGGTGATCGTATAGAAAATTATTTTACATTAATTGCAGATGAAATAAAAAGAACTCAGATATTTGGGTTTAAATATATAAAGCAATGTTTGTATGATGCGATAAATTTTAATATTAATTTTTTAGTATCTCCTAATAAAACTCTTATCAATTCCATATTTGATACTTCGGATGAGAAGACTATTAAAGAAGTTATGAATGGGATTTCTCATGCATATTATTATAAATATGTTCAAAAAATTCTCTATACATATTTAGATAAGAAAAAGATACTTACAATAAATAGAAATGAATTTAAGAATTTATTAGAAAGAATTGATGTTGTTAGTAAAGAATCTCATTTAGAAGATATACTTACTACTGTGGTTAATTCTTTTGCAAACTTTTTTACTTCGCAATCGAAAAAAGCAGAAAAAATTCCTATTCAACCAATTAGGTCTTACTTAGAAGAAAAAAAATTAAATGAATTTGCGAACAAGTTAGAGGCTAAATTTCCAGAGAGCTCTTCTACCCAAGGTTCAACAGTTGAAATACTGAATGTTTTACTTTCAGTTACACCAGTTAGTGAAGTTGTTTTTGATGAAGTAAAGAATATTGAAGATGATTTTATTGAAGATAAATCTGATAGTGACAAAGTAAACCCACAAGAAGTGGATAAGAAAGTTTCCGAAAACAAAAAATCTAAAATTCCCAAATCTTCAAATTCAGTTAAAGATTTAACCAATAAAGATAATGGCAAAGGTGAACTAAAAAAAAAACCTGATAGTAATCTAGTATTAGATGAGACAATAGATTTAACACCTACATACAATTCTTTAATTAAAGAACCTGAACCATTTGAAAATATAACAGAACGTATTATTCTTGATAATGTTGCTTCTGATATTTCTGAGGAATTGGAATATCAAGGAGATTCATCTAAATTGGGTGAAGACTTAAATATAAGTAAAGAAACAGTAAACGAACAAATTGCAAATGAAGATATTCTTACACAAAATGATGTTAATTTAGGCGAAACTATTGATGAAGTTGTTCACAATAAGGCAATAGAAAAAGAATTTATTGAAGAAAACAATGGAATTGAGGAAGCAAGAATAGATTCAGATGAAGTTCAGGATTTTGAAGATCTGATTAGTGATGAAGAGTTGGAATTATTAGAGGAAGAGAAAAGCGAAATAACAGAAGTATTTAAAGATCTATCATTTTTAGATAAAGAAGACGAAAGCCAATATGTGCAAGAACCCGACATAGTTGTAGAAGAAAGGGATGAAGAACTTAAAGAAACAAGTGATGAATTGATTCCAGATGAAGAAGAAAGTTTTAAATCGTTTGGAGATTTAGTTGCTACAAAGGATATGGCAAGAATAATTGAATCTGTATTTGATTATGATATGGAAGATTATCATAAAATAATTAATAGTATTTCTGATATTTCTTCGGAAAAAAGTGCATTTAATTTACTAGATGCTTATTGTGAAACAAATCATATTGATCTTGAAGCTAAGGAAATAATTGACTTTAAAAATTATATATCTCAATATTTTGTTAAAGTTCTCTCCTAATGTTTATAGATAGTGCAGAAATATTTGTTAAAGCCGGTAATGGTGGTGATGGTGCAGTTGCATTTAGGAAAGAAAAATTTGTACCAAAAGGTGGTCCTTCCGGTGGTAATGGTGGTAAAGGCGGAGATGTAATAATTAAGGTTGATTCCAATCTTCATACTTTGTTGGATTTTAGATATAATAGAAAATATATTGCTGAAAATGGTATTGGCGGCTCTAAATCTTTAAAAGATGGTAAAAATGGAGCAGACTTAATTATCAGAGTTCCACAAGGAACTATTATTATTGATAAAAGTTCGAACCAAGTTCTTTGTGATTTAGATGAAGATAATGCCGAATTTGTTGTTGCAAAAGGTGGAAAAGGTGGAAAAGGAAATAGTAATTTTGCAACATCAACAAATCAAACTCCAAGATATGCTCAAGACGGTAAAGCCGGAGAAGAATTAACAGTTTTACTAGAATTAAAATTAATTGCTGATGTTGGGTTGGTTGGATTCCCAAATGTCGGAAAATCAACATTAATTTCTAAAGTTTCTGCTGCAAAACCTAAAATAGCAGATTATCCATTTACCACACTTAAACCCAATTTAGGAATTGTTAAATACAGAGATTTTAATAGTTTTGCTATTGCCGATATTCCGGGTATAATTGAAGGTGCTAGTGAAGGGAAGGGGCTGGGGCATGAATTCTTAAAACATATTGAACGAACTGAATTATTATTGATTATGGTTGAGGCTTCGGTAGAAGATATTAAAAAAGATTATGATGTGTTGGTCAAAGAATTAGCTGGTTATGGGGAACTGCTTTCCAAGAAAAAGAAAATTTTAGGTGTTTCGAAAACTGATATTTTATCACCAGATGATTTACAGAAGTTAGAAGAAAAACTATTCAAAATATTTGGCGAAGATTTTATTTTATTTTCTGCTGTTTCAGATTATAATATTCAAAAATTGATAGATAAATTATGGGCAAACCTTAATCACTCAGATTAAGCATTTTCACTCTTCCGTTTTATATTTCATTTTTTTGTAACATAGTTAAAAAGTGATTTTTAAACTAATCTTAAAAGTTTCTAAAGTTAAAGGTGGTCTGGTTGCAAATGGCCAATTCATATTATCTTGTTTTAATGTAAAGAAATAATAAGAAAGTCCATTTTTCATAAAGAAGTAAATTATAGGAGTTAACGATGGAATAGCTTTTATTATTACTCCTTCTGTTAAATAATCAATACTGGTTAAAGAAAGTGTTTCAATAAGGAAACTTCCAAACTGCTTCCAAAATATATGTTGAGGAAAAATCACTTCAGCTTCATAAGATGCTCCAATCCCAAACATTTTACTTAGTCTAATATCAATTCCACCAAAATGAGATGTCCCAAATTTTATTGCATTATTATAAACATTTATTTTCTTTAATTCATTTGATAAGTATTGTGTTGTTTCTACGTTAAATAATGATGAAAAATTACACTTATTCCAAGAAAATCCAATGTGATTATAAGGCATTATAGAAAGATTTCTAAATCTATAGCCATAGCCTATTCTATATCTTAATCCAAATCGCCAAATATTGAAATTTATTTTAGCTTCTTTATTATTCCCTACATAATCTCTTATATATGAAGAGGATAAGTAATTATCTGTAAAGGAAATAACTTTAGAGCCCAAGATTGGCTTTATAAATCGTTTCCCAAGTATAATCTCACTTTGTGAATAGGGATTAAAATTAGTACTATTTTTTTCATTTTTTAAATTTCCGGTACCGTAAGAAACTTCTATATAATACTTATTTTCCGAAGAATAATTTCCAAAGTTCAACTCGTTTAGCTGGGCAACTAAAACTGAAGTGTTTAGCAGAATTAAAACAATTATTGAGTTTATTAGATTTGGTGATTTTAACATAAAAATTCCCCGAAAATTTTGTGTTTATTAAATTAACGGGGAAAAACAAAAATTACAATATTAAAAATATTATTTATACTTTTTCACTGGATTTGCTTTCTAGAGTTCTAAGTAATGTATCCATTAAAACATCATTTTGAACCGGTTTGGTTAAGAAAATATCAACACCGGCATTATAAGCATTATCTTTATCTCTTTGGAATGCATGAGCAGATAAACCAACCACTGGAAGATGTTTATATTCTTCCATATTCCTAATTTCTTGTGTAAGTTGTAATCCGTCCTTTTTCCCTCGTAGAGATATATCCATTAAAATTATATCAAATTTTGATTCTTCTAATTTTTGATAAAATGTATCTGAAGAATCACATAATGCCAAATCAAATTTTCTTTTCAAAAAAATCTGTAGAAATTTTTGATTTTCATAATCATCTTCAACAATTAGAAGTCTAGGTTTTTGTGTTATTTCACTCATAAGGATACCAACATTTATTATTCTAGGTTTACTATCGACAATTACATAAATATATTAAGTAATAGAACATTTTATAAAAATATATTTTAATGATTTATTATCGGAAAAAGAAATTTGTTATTAATATTTTAAGTTATTTATCAATTTAAATATTTTTTTTATCATTTTTGTATAAAAATTAGCTTTAAGTTACTTTAAAAATAGCATTTTTTTTGTTTTTTTCATGTTATCTACATTAAGTTGATAATAATAAATTCCTGAAGCTATATTCGAAGCATTAAAAGTTACTTCATAATTACCAGTATTCACCTTTTTATTTATTAAAGTTGTAACTTCTTTTCCTAGAACGTTATAAACTATAAGTTTTACGTCTGATGCTTTTTGTTTTGTATTTTTCGGAATACTATACTTTATTGTTGTTGTAGGATTAAATGGATTAGGGTAATTCTGTTCTAATACAATTTCTTCCGGTAGAATATTTTCTGAGCTATGTGTAGAAGAGATTTTATCTAAATTATATTTATACATACCTCTACCATGGGTACCAACTGCAAGATAATTTGCTGTTGGATGAATTTTCATATCATTTACAATTATAATTGGAAAGTCTTCATCCAGTACTTCCCAGTTCTTGCCTTTATTAAAACTAATAAAGGCACCAACATCATTACCTATAAAGATAATGTCTGAATTGTTTTTGTATACTGCAATTGCGTTTATGGGAGCATCAGGTAAGCCTGAGCTAATATTTTCCCAACTTTTACCTCTATTAATACTTTTAAAAACTCTTGCCTCCGAATCTGCCCATTTTAATCCTGAAAAAGTTGCATAAACAGTATTTTCATTATTAGGATCAGCTAGAACTCTTGTTACCCATCTAAAAGGTAAATCTTCTGAAATATTTTCCCATGAATTTCCGAAATCAGATGTAACCCAAACATATCCGTCATCAGTTCCTACATAAACTATATCGGAATTTGTTGGAGCTACGGAAATAGTTGTAATAGTTCCCAATCTTCTGTTTTTATCGTGATCGGTTAGTTTTGGGCTTATCTTATTCCAACTATTAGCAGCATTTTCTGTTCTATACAATGAATGTGTTCCGTAGTATAGAATATCAGGATTATTCGGATCCATTACTACCGGAGTTGACCAATTTTTAGGTTCACCATTATCTATTCCGTTTAAAGCCGAAGAGAAGGAATTACCTCCATCTGTACTTTTTCCAAGTCCGCCAAATTGAGATTCTGCATAAACTATATTTGTGTCATTTGGATGAACAATAACATAAAAACCATCACCACCATAAATACTTTCCCAATCATCTATACTTCCGGATAAAGTTCTAATAGTATTATTGTCTTGTGTGCCTCCGTAAAAACGTTTTGGATTATTTTTATCTAAACCAATTTCATAAAATTGAGTTATTGGAAGTTGTACATTGTGAGACCAAGTAACACCTCCGTTATTAGAAATATTTATTCCTCCATCATTTCCGTTAATTATATATTCGGGATTGTCTGGATGGAATGCCAAAGCATGGTGATCTACATGTAGATGGCTTGGACCTGCGTATCCGTAACTGAAATCCCAAGAAATTCCACTATCTGTTGATTTTAATATTGAAACATCCAAAACAAAAACTGTATTTGGATCTGTGGGATGTGTTCGTACCTGTCCGAAATACCAACTAAAATTTGATGTACCGGGGAAAGTATTATTTACCTCTTCCCAATTCTTTCCTCCATCAATAGTTTTATAAAGAGCATATATTTTTGAGCCATTGTTATAAGTAGCATATAAAGTTTGCGGTTCTGATTTAGAAATTGAAATTCCTATACGTCCAATTAAACTATCTTGAGGATTAGGCAAACCTGTTTCCGGACCAAGCTTTTTCCAATTTTCTCCACCGTCTGTTGTTTTAAAAATTCCTCCGGAAGGTCCATATAAATGTGTTCCTGCTTTGTAAATCGGTCGTCTTACCCTTTCCCACATTGCAGCATAAAGAGTTTGAGTATTTTGAGGATCTATAACTAAATCAATAGCTCCTGTAGAATCGGAAACAAATAAAGATTTTTCCCAAGTAGTGCCGCCGTTTTTGCTTAGGAAAACTCCTCTTTGATTGTTTGGTTCAAAATAAGAACCGACAGCAGCAACAAAAACTCTGTCTGAATTTGTAGGATCAACAATAATTCTTCCAATAGAAACTGATGAATCTAATCCGATATATTTCCAAGAATTTCCGGCATCAGTTGATTTATAAACTCCAAATCCGGGAAAATTATTGTGTCCGCCATTTGCTTCTCCTGTTCCAACATAAATTGTATTGGGGTTATTGGGATCAACACCAATATCTCCTATTGTAAGAACAGGTTGATCATCAAAAATAGGATGCCAATTTTGCCCTGTGTCAGTAGACTTAAAAACTCCGCCTGTTGCTGCGGCAGCATAAACAATATTGGGGGATTGCGGATTAAATTCTATATCAACCACTCTTCCACCAATATTTGTGGGACCTACAAATTCCAAACTTTGTTTATTTGATTTTGTTAGTTTCTTGCTTTCTTTTAGTTCTTGTAATTCAACTATTGCATTTTTATATGCTAATTTATCATAATTATAATAAGGGAACGTTCTTTTTAGCATTTCATAATCAGCCGGATAAAATTTATTTGGTTGATTATTTTTTATAATTTCCTGCTTTATAAAATTATTGAAAAAAAATAAAGTAATAAAAAATGAAACTAAATAGAAGTATAGTTGTTTATTAAAAATCATTACTAAACCGTTGTTATTATTAACCTAATTTACAAGTTAACAATTAGTAAATTAAGTTGTTTTAATTTTTGAAGGTTTTAAGAAGACATGTTGATTTTTTAATTACATTGTTTTGATAAAAAAATAGAGCTATTTTAAAGAATCTATTTATAATTACTTACATCATATTAAAGTAAATAAAATTGAAAGGATTTATGAAATATTTATCAATTAAAAGAATATTACCTGTTGTTATTGGAGCTGTCTTGGGTTATGCTTATTATCATTTTATAGGTTGTAGTTCGGGCTCTTGTGCAATAACAAGCAATCCATATATTTCAACAGCTTATGGTGCATTTTTCGGTTTAATATTGGCAATTCCATCTAAGAAAAAAAATAGAAATGAAGAAACAAAAGATAAATAAGAATATTGAAATAGAAGATCTAGTAAAAATCATTCCTGGTGCGGTAATATATTTAATGGAAAAGGGAATAAGATGTTTAAGATGTGGCGAACCAATTTGGGGTACCCTTGAAGAAGCAGCAAAGGAAAAAGGTTTTACTGACAATGAAATTAATATATTTGTTGATGAACTTAATCAATATTTATGAAAACACTCTTTAAGATTTACGAAAGGAGCAAAAATGTCTAATAATAGTGAAAAAAATAAAAAAGGAAAATTTGATTTGAAAAATCCAAAACATAGAAGTTATTTATATACCGGAATTTTTATTACTGCCGTTATATTCTTTTTTATAATTAACAATACTAATGGTGAACCCGAAGAAGGTCCATATCCACCTAATTATTTGTCAGCAAATTCTGATGAAATGGTTAGTTTATCTGATTTTAAAGGTAAAGTAATTATTCTGGATTTTTGGGCAACTTGGTGTCCTCCTTGCCGTAAAGGTATTCCTGATTTAGTTGAGTTAAAAGAGTTGTATAAAGACAAAGGTGTTGAAATAATAGGAATTTCTTTAGACGCCATATCAAGAGGTGGTGCAACAAAAAATAAAGTTGTTCCATTTATAAAAGAATATGGAATAAATTATCCAATTCTGTTTGGTGATAATAATATTTCTAATTTGTATGGTGGAATAAAATCAATTCCAACATCCTTTGTAATTGATAAAGATGGATTTATTATGGCTGGATATCCCGGGCTGGTTCCCAAAGATCAATATATAAAAGATATAGAAAAAGCTTTAGCAAAAGATTATAAATCAGATAAAAAATATGTAGCTCCAAATTTTTCACTACCAGAGGCAAAGTAAATACGAAATGAAATCAATATTATATGTAATACTAATTAGTCTTTTCTTTATTGCTTGCGATAAGAAAGAAGTTGATAACTTTAATGAAGAAAAATATAAAGCAGAATTAGGTAAATATGCAAAAGATTATATGATGGAGTTGAAAGGTGTTTTGGTTAAAAATATGCAGAATGGTGGTGCATTAGCTGCCGTTAATGTTTGTTCAGATACTGCAATGGATTTAACAAATCATTTTTCAAGCAAAATGGGTGTTACAGTAAAAAGGTTTAGTTTAAAAAATAGGAACCCTTTAAACAAACCAGATGAATTTGAAGAAAGAGCACTTAATAGGTTTGAAAAGCTTATTGCAGAAAATAAGCTTGATAAAAAGTCTTATGTAATTGAAAAGATTGAAGAAAATAATGAAACAGTTGTAAAATTTGTTAAGCCTATTCTTATAGATGCGCCTTGCTTAAATTGCCATGGTAATGAATCGCAGATTTCTAAGGAAGTTACTAATTTAATTAAATCTAAATACCCTAAAGATAAAGCCATAAATTATAAAATTGGCGATTTAAGAGGAGCAATTTCAGTAACGAAAAAGATATAAAAATTTTTAAGCAAATTTAAGTCTTTTTTGATTTTCTTCTTTTTATTGCAAATATTTATATTGAATAAAGTATTTACTAAAGTGAATATTATTATAAAGCAGTAGATTATCTTATAATAGAAGATAATCAAACAAATATTATGCAACAATCAAACTCGCTTGTAACGGAATTGGGAAAAATCCTGATGTTGGAAGAGAATATGTTGGAATAAGTAAAAATCTTCTTGGACTTAAATGTGGAAAGCACATAATATTCTACCAACTGATTTCGAATAATGAAATTGAAGTAAGTAGAATACTACACGAGAGAATGGATTTAAAAAATAGATTAATTGAATAAAAAAAACTACATCCAACAATAGTAACAGCTGCACAACGCCATAAAAAAATAAAAAGATATAAATCTCAAGCTCCATTCAGTTCATAAAAAGCTTTTTTATAAAAATAACAGAAGTCATAGCTTTTGCATTGGTATTTGCAAATTTCTGTGTGAACTTAGAGTGCTCTTTGGCTCAGTAAAAACTTACTAATAATTTTTCTTGGTATTGTTTTATTCCTTGGATAAGAAAAGTTATACAAAAGTACACTTCTTAAAAAGAGAATTATTCAAACTATCCTTAATTATCTTTCTTTTTTTATGTATATTTGTACTCGTTGTGCAACAGGCACAATGGCTATAAGTAATTGCTAGTACTCGCCTACTTGCGAAAGTCCTGCGGATTTTCAACTGTAGTGGGGTACTTTCGGAACTTATTGTTAAATTCACACAACTATTCATAGCCGAGACCGTTGTAAACAATGTCAGAGCGATATAAAATAAAATCTCAGAAAAGATGAAATGTTCTGTATGTTCTAACGAAATAAATAAAAATTATTGTTCAAATTGCGGTCAATATTTTAAAAATGAAAGAATTTCAACTAAATCAATTTTGGGAGATTTATTTGGGAATATTTTCTCTTTAGATAAATCTTTTTTTAACAATATTAAACTGGGGTTAATAAATCCTAAAATAATCATTCTAAATTACTGGAATGGATTTAGACGTTACTACTTTAGTCCAGGTAAATTTTTAGTAATTGCTTCATTATTATTTGTTATTCAAATTTCATTTTTTAATAATTTTTTTGGCATTGTTGTTAAAAGTAAAGTCGCACCACAATTTAGTTTGCTTTTTGTTGTTATTTTGGTGTTGTCTTTTTTTAGTTTCATTACTTATCTAAAATATAAGAAAACTTTTTATGAGCATTTAATTCTAAATATTTATAATACAAGTTTATGGTCAATAGTTTTTGTTCCAATATCTATGATTTTAAGTATTATAAATACTGACAAAACAATTAAAACAGGTTTTCTTTTATTTTATCTGTTATTAATTATTGTTTGGAATTCCAAGGTCTTTGAAATGGAAAAGTATAAGCGTTTTCGCTATGTTATTCTGAATATTATATTAATAGTAATAACAACTTTAGTCGTTGAATTATTTAGAAAATTTACATCATAGAATGAATTAAAGAAACAACGCATTGAAAGTAAGCACGTAGGGTTAGATTATAAATTTGAACAGTTGAAGTTACTAATTCTGAAAACACTAAAATAGTCGAATGAAATATAAAACACAGTTGGCAACAAAAAAAAAAACGAAACTTCAAAATAAGTACAAGATATATTTGACAAAACTGTTTCAGAAGAAATTATCGAACGAATAAATTTACTGAATTCAAACTCTAAGCCCCAATGGGGAAAAATGACAGTTGGACAATTGTTAGCACATTGTAGTGTTACTTATGAAATGGTTTATACTGACAAATATCTAAAACCAAACTCTTTAAAAGATTTTTATTAAAAACCTTTGTGAAAAAATCAGTAGTTGGAGAAAAGCCTTATCCAAAAAATGGAAGAACAGCTCCTCAATTTTTAATTACAAATGAAAGAGAGTTTGAAAAAGAAAAAAAACAATTAATTTCTTATTTCATAAAAACACAAGAATTATGAAGTGATTATTTCAATAATAAAGAAAGTCATTCTTTTGGGAAATTAACCAAAGCGGAATGGAATAATATGTTCTATAAACACCTTGACTACCATCTAAAACAATTTGAGGTATGACCAAAGAAGAAGAACTTTACATTTCAATCGGGAAAAACATTGAGAATACTGTACGTTGTGTGCAAGCAGCAACAGCATTGTGAAATAGTATTCTAAGTTGAAAACGGTATGGAAAGCCAAAGCAAAAGAATATTCATTTGATATGGAAAATATTAGTTTAAGAAAAGCGACAATAAAAGACAAAGCGTTAGTAGTTGACTTTGATTATAAGCTTGATAAAGTCGAACATATTGAGCTTAAGAGAGAAGAAAAGATAACAAAAGCAATATTGGATGGGGAATGTTTTATCATATTGGCTAACAACAATGCAGTTGGATTTGTCATATTTGATTATCGTTTTTTTGACCAAGGATGGATAGAGCTCATTGTTATAAATGAAGGACATTGGGGAAAAGGGATAGGAGGACAAACATTCGATCTTATATGCAAACAAAGCAAGACGAATAAAGTATTTACTTCAACTAATAGTTCTAATATTCAAATGCAGAAAGCATTGACCAAAGCTGGTTTTTCATTTGCAGGTAAATTAAACGGATTAGATGATGGAGACCCAGAACTATTTTATTACAAAAAGATTAAAAGTAAAGCTTGCTGATAATAAGTACATAAAATCTGATTTGGAATGACTGATGTCTTCACACAACATTGGTAACCGTTACACAACGCCATAAAAAAAAGAGATAAATATTAAGCTCTATTAGGTTCATATAAAGCCTTGTTTATAAAAACAATAGTAACCCATAGCAGAAAGGTACATAATTTTATTAGCGTGCTTTATACCTATTGTGTTTATTTTTCGTAATCTTATAAATTGTGTTAAAGTGGATAAAACGGGTTCTACCGTGCTCTGCCGTTTCTTTTTCATATAACAACCTTGCGAACTATTTACCTAAGTTGTACAACAGATAAATTGGTTAGAATCATTATCGCTTACACAAATTCTTCGAATGTTGAGACTAGCTGCTGTTCTTAATCGCCACCCGTTAGTGGCAAGTAAAACGCAAAATGAGACCAAAATTATTATATTGTTAGTTTGTAATTTATTTTAGTCGAGAATTTTAGAAACATAAAATGAAAAAACAGTTTGACAAAGAACGTACAAAAGAAATAAACCAATTACATCAGCATTTTAAAAACGAAATCCTTATTTACGAAAAACTTACTGTTCTACCTAAACCCATTCAAAAGCATTTTAGGCTATGTGGATTTTTAGGAAAACCCATAGCGATGAATGCAGATATAATCTGGAAAAATAGTTTTATAAGATTGAAACCTAATCAAGATTGGAAACCTTTATATACCTTACAATTTAATTCTGTAAACCCAATTATGAGAATAGCGTTTATGAAAGTTACAAAAATGTTTTTTACAGGGAAAGACTTTTACAAGAATGGACAAGGGACAATGAAAGGAAGAATTTTTAAACTATTTACTGTAATAGATGCAAAAGGAAAAGAAATTTCACAATCTGCTTTGATTACCTCATTTTGTGAAATGATGTTGCTCTCAGGATATGCTTTTCAAAAATATGTCGAGTGGAAAGAAATAGATGATCATACAGTACAAGGAATTTTAACAGATCAGAATTTTAGAGTTAGTGGATTTTTTCATTTTGATGAGGAAGGAAAATTTGAGTACTTTGAAAGTTATGATCGCTATTTTGACAAAGGAAACGGTAATTTTGAAAAGAAAAAATTTATAGCAAAGATAAATAGTTACAAAAAAGTAAATAACTATTATCAACCGGAAAAAGTAAGTGTTTCGTGGATATTAAATGATAATGAGTATAAATATTACAAGGGAACTATTGAAAGGATAGAATATAATACCACCCAATAACAATAGTAACCATTGCATAATCCCATAAATTATATTAAAATGCTTCAAACGGATTCTTCCGTAGTATTGTTTTGTCTTGGCATATAAAAAGTTTAGCTCCAAAACCTCACTAAGCCTACTATAAAAATTGTCTTTTGGTACTCTTTGACTTAATTGAAAACTGATAAATAATTTTTCTTGGTATCGTTTTTTTCCTTGAATAAACAGAGCTACAGAAAAATATATTATCTTAAAACAGGCTAACTTAAATTCTCCTTCTTTTTTTTGTATATTTGTACACATTGTGCAACATGCACAATGTGTATGTTGTTCACTTTCAGCAAAAAGCTGGTAACATCACATACACGAACCGTTAGTGGCAATGTAAAATGATAGTGTATAATGGAAGAAAATTTACATAAATTATTACTTCACATAGTTAAATTCAATATTAATGAACTTGAAAAAATATCCGATTGTTTTAAACCCAAAAGCATCAAAAAAGGAGATTTTCTATTACACAAAGGACAAATTTGTAAAGAGTTCTATTATGTGGAAAAAGGTTGTATAAGGACCTATTTCATTGATAAAACAGGCGAAGAAAAAACCCGATATATAATGACTGACTTTACTATTGGGACAGCATTAACAAGTTTCGTAACCCAAAAACCCAGTACTGAATTTATTGACGCGCAACAAGATACTCAACTATTAGTAATTTCACATGCTGACTTTTTTAGGTTGAATAAACAGTTTGACAATTGGAAATTATTTTATCAGAAAATTCTTGAAATGGCTTATTCATTCCAAAACAGAAGAATTGAAAG